>Ga0213861_10000593_pt1 | contig 31956 bp, 28 predicted proteins | sample PICome_4_FD_160110 | JGI IMG/M metagenome (GOLD analysis project Ga0213861, IMG submission 160110) | Coastal seawater microbial communities near Pivers Island, North Carolina, United States - PICO131 | ecosystem: Environmental > Aquatic > Marine > Coastal | place: USA: North Carolina... | reverse complement strand
ACTCCTGATAAAAATTACTGATAAGATATTTATTGTAATGCATCAAGATCGCTAAAGGCATGTATAAAAAGAATATTCTTGCAATTCATTTAAATTCTCAAATTTTTAAGGGTTTTACTGCAATATTATTAATCCTGACTGCATTAATTTTTTCATCAAGGCTTGTTGGTTATTTTGAGCAAGCTGCAACAGGCAGTTTAAATCCGGATATCATTTTTTCTGTAATTTTTCTTAGATTGCCTGATTTTTTGGCATTGCTCATACCTTTTGCTTTTTTTTTAAGTCTTTTGTTGGTTATATCTGAACTTTATAAATCTAATGGAATCTACGCCTATTTCTCTGCTGGGGTATCCCGCATAAGACTTATTAAACATATAACGCCATTTTTTTTCATTACTTTAATTTCTTGCTCGCTGATCAGTGTTTATATGGCTCCATATGGAAAGGCTCTTTCTAAAAGCTTAATAGCTGAGCAGTCTTATGAAGATAAGCTTGAAATGTTGCAACCTAAATTATTGATCAATCTTGATGAGGCTGGCAGCTATCTTTATTTTGATTCTTATGATGGTAAAGGGATGACTGGAGTAACATTTTTTGTTCAAGACGATCCTTCTTTATCAATCATCAAGGCAGAACAGCTTGAAATCTCAAATCAGGACAATAATATGATTTTAGATTTTAAGAATGGATCTATTTATCCTGACTTAAACGGCGCTAACAAAATAGATGCTTCTTTTAAAGAGTTAACTCATTCTATTGGGATTGGGCAAACATCAAGTAAATCATTCACTCTTTCAAAGCTGCTCGACTACAAAAATAATTCTAATTTTATTGAGAGCCAATGGAATGCAAGCATTCCAACTATGCTTGTAGCATTGTTGTTGTTGAGTTTTGTCTTCGGAAAAGAAAACCCTAGATCGGGGAGGGAAGGCAGTCTTGTAACTGGAGTATTAATTTATATTTTTTATTTAAGTGTTTTGGTTGCATTTAGGGAAAGTTATTCAGACGGCTCAAATTTCTTTTATTACTTACTTTGGCCTGTGCATTTGGCATTTTTATCTTTTGGCGCCATGTTTTTTTGGTTTGATGGAAGAGTCTCATTAAATAGTTTTTTTTCTAATTCAAGAATAAAAACTATTTCAATAGTCTTTTTAATTTTTCTTTTATTAGTCTGGTTAAGCTCGTGATGAGTAATATTCTTAATATCTATTCCAGGCATCTTATCAAAAGAACTTTTCTAATTTCAGCACTGGTCTGGATAGTCATGCTCTTTCTTGATTTCTCCGTCACCCTGGTCATGGAGCTTGAGAACTTAGCAGATGATAATAGTTTTATTTCAATTTTTAATCTTGTGCTATATGAGCAATTGCACAAAGGAATGCAGTACCTTGAGAGCTCTATGCTGATAGGCACATTGATAGCGCTCTCAATATTTAATCAGCAGGGCAATTTAGTTTTTTTACGCTCAGCAGGATTGTCGCCTCTAAAAATTGTTTTGGTATCAGGTATAGGCCCAATAATATTATCATTGGCATTAATTTTTTTTGATGAAACATTATTCTTAGATTTATCAAAAAAATCTAAAGCAATGAATCAACCCACTGAATCTGCTGAGGTATTTCAATGGGAAATAACTGAAAAAAATTTAATTGGCCTAAAACGCATAGATAATAACCAGGCTCAGGCAATTCAAATTATAGAGTTTAACGATAAGCAAAGAATTGCTTCATCTTCTTCTTTTCAAGAGGGTAAATTTGATAAGGATCAATTGGTCATTCTAGATTCTCCAACTCAGCAAAGCTTTAATTTCCCGGCATCAGTTTTACTATCAAACAATGTCTTGGAAACCCTTTCTTTCTCTTCGTTGCTTAATTTAAAAAGAACTTATCAGTCTGATAAAGATTTGCAAAAAATTGACTCATTGATATATGCAAGAGTGCTTTTGCCAGTCTCAATTATTGCAATAATTTTTTTAGCAGGCAGTCTGATGTTTGATAGTTTGCGCTCAGGGGGAGTGGGTCGACAAATTATTATAGGTATTTCATTTGGGCTTATTTATGACTTAATAAAAGATTTAAGCATTGCATCATTCCTTACTTATCAATGGCCAATATTAATTGCACATCTTCTGCCTATCATGATTTTAATTGGAATCGGAACTTATAAATTTCAGAGAATCTAGTTAAACTTTTTTTAACCTAGTCTTTGAAAGAATATCATTTACTGCAAGTTTTTTTGAGTCTGCATAAATAAGGAATAGAGGCATGCCCATAAGAGCTAACATACCGCAATTAACTGAATACCTTAAAAATGTTTGCTTTAGAGTAATTCGGTCTAAATTTGGATCAGAATTAACAATTTTAAATTTCCAAACTTGCATGCCAAGAGTTTGACCATTTTTGATCCAAAAAAATGTAAAGAATAACCATCCACTTATGAAGACCAACAAACTTCCCAGTACTGGATGCAAGATTTCACCACCATTTAACCAAAGTGCTAAAGAGCCGACTAGAAACCAGACTCCTAGCAACAAAAAGAAGTCATAGACTGAAGCTATGATTCTAAGAAAGGGCCCTACGTAAGGTGTTTTTTCCATTAGTTTGATATAGTATTCTCTTAAATCATAACTCAAATAATATGAATACAAGTAATACTTTTTTTGGGCATCCTATTGGATTAAGAACACTTTTTTTAACTGAGATGTGGGAGCGCATGTCCTATTATGGAATGCGTGCCTTATTGGTTTTATACATGACAGGCGCTGTTACTGGTTTTAATCCTGGCTTGGGTTGGTCTCAAGTGGAATCCCAGGCAATTTATGGTATTTATTCTGGGATGGTTTATTTTATGGTTGTTCCAGGGGGATGGATTGCGGATAATATTTTGGGACATCAAAAAGCAGTATTAATAGGAGCCTTAATAATTGCTTTAGGTCATTTTACTTTAGCCATTCCTATTGAGCAGACCTTTTTCTTGGGATTAATTTTTGTTGTACTGGGAACAGGCCTTCTTAAAGGAAATATTTCTACCATTGTCGGTCAGCTCTATGATGGTCAGGATGATAGAAGAGATTCTGGTTATACGATTTTCTATATGTCTATTAATATAGGCTCAACTTTAGGATTTTTAATTTGCTCATACTTGGGCGAGAAGATTGGTTGGCATTGGGGTTTTGGCGCTGCAGGAATAGGAATGACTTTTGGTGTAATTCAATACATCAAGCATAGACATTTATTGGGGGATGCTGGCATGCATCCTAATGAAATGCCAGATGAAAAACGCAAAAAATATACAAATTATTTAAAAGTATCTCTTGTAGCGATGTTCATGGTGATAGGAGCTGGCCTTTTTGGTTTTATTGTTATTGATCCAAGGTTTTTTGCTGAGCAATTTGCTTACTTTCTTACAATAGTAGCTGGTTTATATTTTATTTATTTATTTCTATTTGCAGGGCTAAATGCTTCTGAAAGAAAAAATTTAATTCTTTTATTTTTACTCTTTATTGGTGCGGCTGCTTTTTGGTCAGGTTTTGATCAATCCGCAGGCTCATTAAATATTTTTGCAAGAGACTATACAGATTTATCAGTTGCTGGATACAAAATTCCAGTAGGATGGCTTCAGTTTGCAAATCCAATAATTGTTGTTTTATTTGCTCCAATCTTTGCTGGTATCTGGGCTCAGCTAGCTCGAAAAAATTTAGATCCGTCTTTACCATTTAAATTCGCTATTGGACTTTTATTCATGGCATTAAGCTTCTTTGTGATGATTATCGCAGTTAACTTAGCAATTGAATCTTCTCCAGTTGGCATGCAATGGCTCTTGCTGACTTATCTCTTTCAAACATGGGGTGAGCTAGCCTTATCTCCAATAGGTTTATCTGCTTTTTCTCGTTATGGTCCTAAGCGCTTCATGGGGCAGATGTTTGGTTTGTGGTTCTTGGCCAGTGCAATTGGAGGCGTGCTTGCAGGGTTGCTTGGAGGCGAGGCCTTAGACGGCGGGCTTGAGACTATTTCACCAGTCTTTGAATTTATGATTCAGTATTATCTGGTAATAGCAGTAGCATTAATTGCATTATCTTTTGTAATAAAAACTGCGAAAGAATAAGTGTTATGAGCTGAGCTGGTTGTTTGTTTCAACAAGTATTTGTTGGTAAATCTCTTGTAATTTTTCTAAGTCATTTAATGAGATTTTTTCATCTATTTGGTGAATGGTCTGATTTCTTGGCCCGAGCTCAATTACTTCAGATCCTGATGGAGCAACCCATCTTCCATCAGAGGTGCCACCTCCATTATCGATTTTAGCTTCCTGGCCGTTAATTTTTTTCAAAGCCTTTTGAATAATGGATAGCATTTCAGTTTTTTGCGTTAAATAAGGCTGTGCATTTAAAGTCCAATCTATTTCAAAAGTACATTTAGATTTTTCTAAAATTTGAATAAATCTTTCTTTGAGAGATTCTTGGGTGGATTCTGGAGAAAATCTAAAATTAAAGAGCATGTTTAAATGTCCCGGCACTACATTTGTAGCTCCTGTTCCGGATTCAATATTTGAAACTTGAAAGGATGTTGGGTCAAAATATTCATTGCCTCCATCCCAAATGATTTGATTGAGATCTGCAATTATTGGTCCAACCTCTAAAATAGGACTTATAACTTTATGTGGATATGCAACGTGACCTTGTTTGCCTATTAGTTTCAGCTTACCGCTTAAAGATCCTCGTCGACCAACCCTCAATACGTCCCCAACAACGTCAGATGAGCTCGCTTCACCAACTAAGCAGTAGTCAATGAATTGATTTTGTCTGGTAAGAGAATCTATTAAGGTGTTGATTTTTCCATCAGTTGGCTCACCTTCTTCGTTACTAGTTAACATAACCCATATTTGAAAATTAGGTTTTGGATTATCGGTTAAAAAATTTTTTATTGATTGAATAAAAACGGCAACACTGCCTTTCATGTCCGCAGCTCCTCTTCCTATCAACTCTCCATCAATAATATCTGCTTCGAAAGGGTGCGATGTCCATTCTTCTTCTGGGCCAGAGGGTACAACATCAGTATGCCCAAGATAGCAAAACACTTTTCCTGAATCACCATGCTTTGCTAATAGGGTTTCACAATTTAATTCTGGAATCCTCTCTATTTGAAAGCCTAAAGGACTTAACTCTGCTTCAATAAGCTCAAAGCAACCCTCATCTTTTGGAGAGATAGATTTTATTTTAATGAGAGATTGAGCGAGCTTTAGAGCAGACATAGTTATTTAGTTTTTATGAAGAGTTTGGTTTAATGCTACAGCTTTGGAGTTAATTCTTGCTTCAATAGCTCCACTTTGAGAGTTTCTAATAAATAATAAATTATCTTGTCCTGCAAGCTCAGATGCCTTAACAATTGACCCACTCTCATTATCAGAATTATAAGTTGTAATTTTTGATCCACCTGTTAAATAGAGGCCTGCTTCAATAATGCAATTATCGCCTATAGGAATGCCTAATCCAGAATTTGCACCCAAGAGACAGTTTTCACCTATGGATATTTTTACATTGTTGCCCCCTGAGAGGGTTCCCATTGTGCTGCAGCCGCCTCCTAAATCAGAGTTCTTACCAACCACAACGCCTGCAGAGATTCTTCCTTCTATCATTGCTGATCCAAGCGTCCCTGCATTAAAATTTACAAAGCCCTCATGCATCACTGTTGTTCCTTCGCTTAAGTAGGCACCAAGCCTTACTCTACTTGCATCTGCAATACGAACTCCCGGAGGGATAATATAGTCTGTTAAGCAAGGAAATTTATCTATCGATTTAATTTCAAGCGCCTGATTATTTACTTTTGCAGACAGAATTTTTTCTTCAACTTCATCTAGCTCCATTGGTCCCTGGTTAGTCCAAGCAACATTTAAGAGAGAATCAAAAAGGTTATCAAGGTTTAATGAATTAGGTAAAAAATGCTTATATGAAATTAGATGCAGTTTTAAATACGCTTCTTCAATGCATTCAATGGGATGGTTATCTAAGATTCTGCATAAGACTAAAGTTTTATTTTTATCAAGATTGCCAATGGCTGTATTTAAATTTTTATCTAGAAGATTGAGCTGCGCAACATCTTTTATTTCAGTCACATTTTGATTCATCAAGGCATCCCACTCCTCATACATGAGGCTGATTTTATCTTCACCATTTTTAAAGCTAATGCAGGGATAAAAGGTATCCAATGTATTGCCTGAGTTGCCTTTAGTCGCAATGCCAAGGCCAATTAATGGGAAGTTATTCATATGCTTATTATAGGCAGTCTTAATGTTAATTGCAGAGCTTAAAGGTTCTTAAGCTTCTTTTGCAACTGATTCGTTTTATTTTGAGAAATGCATAATTTAGTTTTCTCATCAATTACAGTGAAATTATCCTCCACCTTTTCTCCAAGAGTTGTAATTCTAGCTGAGTCAATGCTGATATCGTGATCTAAAAATATGTTTGCAACTTTGGAGAGTAAATTTGGTTGATCTAAGGTCTCTATGGTAATTAAACTAGCACCTCCTTTTTTTGAAGGAGAAATATGCACCCTGGTAGGGTGTTCGAAAACTTTTTTATAGGCTGCTTTTGATTTCACAGTTGCTTTTAAATTCTCTGAAGATATCGCGTGAACAATTTTTTGTTCAATGTTTTGAATATCCCTTTGGATTAAATTACCCCCAAGAATTTTATGCTTACAAATGAAAGTATTCATTGCATATTTCCCATCCTTGGTTGTATGAATATCTGAATCGATGGTTTCTAGTGAGAGTTGCTCAAAACTTAGAACAGTTTTTAAAAATAAACCGGCTTGATTGGGTGTGAAGATAAAGATCTCGATAAGATTTTTTCTAGTGTTTACAAAGACTGCTGTTTTACTTTTAGATGTAGCCACAGTCCTTGCTTGGTTTGAAAGTTGAGCCAGTTGATACTTAGAAAAATAAGCATCAGGCAATTGATCCCATACTTTATTTAACAAATCACGCCCTTGTTTAACTACATTTGCTGATGCAGCCTTTCTTTCATCAACAATTGATTGATTAGATTGCGCTTCCTCAAGATTTAACTTTCTCCTAGATGACATGAAAAGTTGTTTTAATAAATCATGCTTCCATGAGTTCCACAAGGTTGGATTAGTTCCTCTTATATCGTTGATGGTTAGCATGTAGATATAATTTAGCTTTTCTATGGTATTTACATTTTTAGTAAAATTAATAATTGTTTCAGGATCATGCACATCAGTCTTTTGAGATATGGATGACATTATGAGATGGTTTTTTACAAGCCAACATAATAGCTCGGTATCATGAATGGAAAAATTTAACCTTTTGCAGAATCTTTCAACTATCTTCTCTCCTATCTCAGAATGATCTCCACCTTTGCCTTTTCCAAGATCATGGAAAATTCCTGCGAGATATAAAAGTTCAATTTTTGGTAGCTTATTAATGAGCTCGTGTTCAATTTGCATTGATTGATCCACTTTTCCAATTTGCATTTGCCTCATGTTTCTCACTACCTTAAAAGTATGCTCATCCACGGTGTAGACATGAAACATATCAAACTGCATTTGACCTTCAATTTCTCCAAACTCAGGAATCAGCAACCTCATCAAGCCTAATTGTTTAAGTTTTTTAAGTATGGTTGAAAGATTCGTAGTGGATTTTAGTATTTGAAGAAATTGAGCTCCTGCCGCAGGTAATAAAAAATACTTAGGATCAATCTTGGGCACAGATCCTTGTATCTTTTTGATGGATTTAAAATCGAGACCATTAATTTTTTTGAGTTTTCCAACCTGGATCAAGCTATCTAAAATTAACTCAGGCCTCTTGGTAAGGTCAATGCTATCAGCAATTCCAAGTCGGTCTTTAAAAATATAGTAATTTTTTTTATAAGGTCTTTTTAGAAAATTTAATTGATCATCATATGCCTGAAAAACAAGTTCATTGAAGTCTGATAGGTTAGATGCATGCAAGAAAAATATTCTCATAAATTTCTCAACTGCAGAAGATTTTTTAGAGGCTTTGAGTTTAGATTTTTTAGCAAGCAGTAGCTGATTCTCAAAGCTAATTCGATTTGCGTTACTTTCAAGGTTAATAAAAAATCTTAGAGCTTTAATGTGCGAATATGATTCATTGATACTAGCCATCTCTTTTTTTGAGAACATTTTTGCTGCCACACAATCTTGTAATTTTTGAATTTCAAAGCAATGTTCTAGTATCCAAAAAGCAGTTTGAAAATCTCGCAAGCAACCTGGAGACTCTTTGAGATCTGGCTCAAGGCTGAATTCAGTAGAGTCAAAAGATTGAAATCTTTGAATTTGCTCAATTCGCTTAGCCTTAAAGAACTTAGTTTTATTCCATTTTTTTGAAATTCTCTTTAAGTCATTATTCAAGCTGGTAACTTTATCTTTTTTGCAGAAAATAATTCTATAAGAAAGATAAGAAGTAAATTCTTTTAAATCAGTTTTGGTAATATTTTCTATATCTTTTATGGTTCGAACTGAATGTCCAACTTTTACCTTGAGAGTCCAAAGCCATCCAATAAAATCTTTTATGTCCTCAATTTTTTTTGTTTTTGGATCGAATTGAATAATTGAAAGATCAATATCAGAGGAGGGGAATAGCTCTTTTCGTCCGTAGCCTCCAAGTGCAACTATGGCAAAATCAGTTTCAAGCTTTCTTTGCAAGAACTCTTGTTTAATAATTTCATCAAATTTGTTTGATCTTTTGGTGAGGAAGGATTGAATTAGTTCAGGCTTTTTGAATACAGCATCAAAACTTCCTCTAAAGTTGTGGTTAATACTTTCTAATGAATCTATCAAAAGGGCTCTTCGCTGCGTTTTGTTAGAACCTCCACGCCAGATGCTGTGACTGCAAGAGTGTGTTCCCATTGAGCTGAATTTCTGCCATCTTTGGTTTCTACAGTCCATCCATCACTTAAGAGCTTTGTGTGTTTTGATCCTTGATTGATCATTGGCTCAATTGTGAAACACATACCTTCTCTGATTTCTAGCCCTCTACCAGTTTTTCCATAATGCAGAACTTGTGGTTCTTCATGATAGACCTGTCCTATGCCATGACCGCAATAGTCTTCTACAACCGAGTAATGATTTTTTTCTGCATGTTCTTGAATAACTGCACCAATGTCTCCAAGATGAGCTCCAGGCTTTACAACATCTATTGCCTTGTATAGGCATTCTTGAGTCACTTTAACCAGTCTTTCGTTATGAGGCTGGGTTTTGCCGACCAAGAACATTTTAGAAGTATCGCCATGCCATCCATCTCGAATCACAGTTACATCTATGTTTAAAATATCCCCATCTTTAAGAATTTTCTTATTTGAAGGAATTCCATGACAGATGACTTGATTAACACTTGAACAAATTGTTTTTTCAAAACCGTTATAACCTACATTTGCAGGAATAGCTTTTTGTTCATTAACAATAAACTCATAACACCTTTTATCTAAGTCCTCAGTGCTAACCCCAGGAACTACAAATGGGGTAATCATTTCTAATACCTCTGCTGCCAATTGGCCAGCAATTCTCATTTGAGATATCTGTTCTTGATTTTTTAAATTTATCTTCATTTTTTTTAAAATTTAATGGACGTTGAGGACTTATCAATATAAAGTACCCTTTTAATGCCAGCGCACAATTTTAGCTCATTAAATCCCCAATTTTCACAATTTTTTGCTATCTTTTTTACCTTTTTTGAGGGAGATTGCTAATGTCCTTCCCAGCTATTTTGGTTCTTGAAGATGGCTCTATTATCGAAGGTAATGGATTTGGTGCTAAAGAACCATCAGTAGGTGAAATTGTTTTTAATACTTCTATGTCAGGTTATCAAGAGATTATCACCGACCCATCATATGCCAAACAAATCATAGCTTTTACCCATCCTCACATTGGAAATACGGGTATTAATGATGAGGACAATGAATCTGATAGCATTTTTGCCTCTGGAATCGTGATTAAAGATTTGCCAGAACATTACAGTAATTGGCGCGCATCACAATCTCTCGAAAGTTTTTTAGAAGCAAAGAATACAATTGGCATTTCTAATATCGATACTAGGGCATTAACAGCTAAGTTAAGAGATCATGGCGCACTCAAAGCATGTATTGCTCCTGGCGATAAGGACTCTATATCAATAGCTAGAGAAGCTTTAAATAAATTTAGTGGATTGGAAGGACTTGACCTCGCAAAGGAAGTATCAACCCAAAATGCTTTTTCTTGGGATGAAGGCACTTGGCCAAACTACCAAGATGTAAAAAATGAAAAATTAATTATTGCAGTTGATTTTGGTGTGAAGAAAAATATTTTAAGACTTCTAAGAAAACATGTTGGAAAAGTAGAAGTCGTAAATGCTCAGATCAGTTTTGATGAGCTTATGAAGCTTAAACCGGATGGCGTCTTTTTATCTAATGGGCCCGGAGATCCTGAGCCTTGTGATTATGCAATTAAATTAATTCAGCAACTTCTTAATATTAACATCCCAATTTTTGGGATATGTTTAGGTCACCAACTCCTTGCTCTTTCAGGTGGATGTAAAACATATAAGATGAAATTTGGCCATCATGGTGGCAATCATCCTGTGCAAGATCTTGCAACTAAGGTTGTTTCCATTACTAGTCAAAATCATGGTTTTGCAGTGGAGTTATCTAGCCTGCCTGAAAATATTGAACCTACCCACATTTCACTATTTGATAAAAGTTTGCAAGGCATAGCATTTAAGGACAAGCCTGCTTTTAGTTTTCAGGGTCATCCAGAGGCAAGTCCTGGGCCGCATGAGCTAGAAGAGCTCTTTACAAAATTTAATTTAATGATTGAGACTAATGCCAAAAAGAACTGATATTAAATCTGTCTTGATTATTGGTGCTGGACCAATAATTATAGGTCAAGCGTGCGAGTTTGATTATTCGGGAGCGCAAGCTTGCAAAGCACTTAAATCTGAAGGTTTTAGAGTCATTTTGGTAAACTCTAATCCTGCAACAATCATGACCGATCCTCTTCTTGCAGATGCTACATATATTGAACCCATTCATTGGAAATCAATTGAAAAAATAATTGATAAAGAGCGCCCAGATGCATTGCTTCCAACCATGGGTGGACAAACAGGCCTCAATACCGCACTAACATTGGCAAAAGAAGGGGTGCTAAAAAAATATAATGTTGAGCTAATAGGTGCCTCAAGAGAAGCTATAGACAAGGCAGAAGACAGAGAGCTATTTGATAAAACTATGAAGGGTATTGGGATTGAGACACCAAGATCTGGCATCGCACATTCCATGGAAGAGGCTTTAACCGTTCAAAAAAACCTTGGTTTTCCCTGCATTATACGTCCCTCTTTTACTTTGGGTGGCTCAGGGGGAGGGGTTGCGTATAACATTCAGGAATTTAAAGAAATTTGCGAAAAGGGATTAGATTTATCTCCCACAACTGAACTTTTAATTGATGAATCATTGCTTGGCTGGAAAGAGTATGAGTTGGAGGTTGTTAGGGATAAAAATGATAATTGCATCATCATATGCTCTATAGAAAATCTTGACCCCATGGGTGTTCACACCGGCGATTCGATTACAGTTGCCCCTGCGCAGACATTAACGGATAAAGAGTATCAAATCTTACGTGATCAATCTTTCAAAATTTTAAGAGAAATAGGGGTTGAGACCGGAGGAAGCAATGTTCAATTTGGTATTAACCCTGAAAATGGACGAGTGGTTGTTATTGAAATGAATCCTAGGGTAAGTCGCTCATCAGCTTTAGCTTCAAAAGCAACAGGTTTTCCAATCGCAAAAGTTGCTGCATTATTATCTGTTGGATTTACATTGGACGAACTTCAGAATGACATAACCAATGGTTTAACGCCTGCATCTTTCGAGCCTTCTATAGACTACATCGTAACAAAAATTCCAAAGTTTGCTTTTGAAAAGTTTCCTCAGGCAGATGACAGGCTCACTACTCAAATGAAGTCTGTTGGAGAGGTAATGGGCATTGGACGAACTTTTCAAGAATCTCTTCAAAAAGCACTGCAGAGTCTTGAAGAAGATTTAGATGGCTTCGAAAGCATCCTGGATAATTCCTCTAATCAAAATGATACCTTGCGCTACCAATTGACTTTTCCAGGTTCTAAAAGAATTTTATATGTTGCAGAGGCAATCAGATTGGGTTGGGATGCAGAGCAAATAAATCAATACACCGGAATAGATTTTTGGTTTTTGCATCAAATCATCGATCTTATTGATGAAGAAAATATCCTGCAGGATACAAAACTTCAGGAAATAGATTTTGAAAAAATGCTTAACCTTAAGCAAAAAGGTTTTTCTGATATGAGAATTGCTCAATTAACTAGATCAACCTCCCAAGATGTAAGAAACTTAAGAAAAAAACTTGGGGTTATTCCTGCTTTTAAGAGAGTTGATACTTGTGCTGCTGAGTTTGCTACTGAAACTGCATATATGTATTCAGCTTATGAGGGTGAGTGTGAATCTAGCCCCACTAGCAACAAAAAAGTTATTGTTTTGGGGAGCGGCCCAAATAGGATCGGACAGGGTATAGAGTTTGACTATTGCTGTGTTCATGCTTCTTTTGCTCTTCAGGAAGAGGGTTATGAATCTATTATGATTAACTGCAATCCTGAGACTGTTTCTACAGATTATGACACCTCCAACAGGCTATATTTTGAGCCAATCACAGAAGAAAAAGTCTTAGATATTATTGATCTGGAAAAGCCTGAGGGAGTCATCATTCAATTTGGTGGCCAAACACCTCTAAAACTTTCCGAAGTCTTGTTATCTAATAATGTAAAAATTCTTGGTACAGATGTGGATGCCATTGATAGATCAGAGGACAGGGAGAGATTTCAATCCCTTGCGCATCAACTCAAACTTAAACAGCCACCCAATCGCACAGTGAAGAACCTTCAAGAGGCTATTGACGCATCCGAGGAAATTGGGTTTCCGCTTGTAGTCAGACCTTCATATGTTCTCGGGGGCAGAGCAATGGAGCTTGTTCATACTCAAACAGAACTTGAGAAGTATTTAAAAGAAGCCGTTGAGGTTTCGGATCAAAAACCGATTTTACTTGATGGGTATTTAACTGATGCTATTGAGGTTGATGTAGATGTTATTTCGGATGGAGTCGAGATTGAAATTGGAGGTATTTTGCAACATATTGAGCAGGCTGGAATCCACTCAGGTGACTCAGCATGTTCTTTGCCACCATATAGTCTCTCAGCAAATGTGATTGGAGAAATTGAAAAACAAGCAAAGGAGATTGCTGCAGAGTTAAATGTTGTTGGTTTGATGAACATTCAATTTGCTGTTCAAGATGAAAATGTTTTTATAATCGAGGTTAATCCTAGGGCCTCAAGAACTGTTCCATTTATTTCAAAGTGTTTAGGTCAGTCGCTGGTAAAATCTGCAACGAAAACTATGGTTGGAAGAACATTAAAAGATATAGGTTTTTATAATTCGCTGCCCAATAATTATTTTTTTGTAAAGGAGGCCGTTTTGCCTTTTGATAAATTTCCTGCAGTAGATCCTATTCTTGGTCCAGAAATGAAGTCTACTGGAGAGGTTATGGGGATTGGCTCAAGTTTTGGAGAAGCATATGCAAAAGCTCAAAGAGCTGCTAATAAAATTTTTCCTGATTCAGGCTTAGCATTTATAAGCGTAAAAGAATCTGATAAAAAATACTTATCTAATTTGCTTCCATTGCTTGTTGAGCAAGGTTTTTCATTTATCGCCACCAAAGGAACTGCTAATGCTATTAAGGAACTTGGATACGATGCTCAAATTATTAATAAAGTGACTGAAGGAAGACCTCATATCGTTGATGAGTTGCTAAATAATAGGGTAAACCTATTAATTAATACCACTGAAGGACGTCAGTCTATTGAGGATTCTGCATCTATAAGAAGAACAGCATTACAAAATAAATTATTTTGTGTGACTACAATTTTTGGTGCTTTTGCTCTTTTAGAGGCAATGAGCACCAATTCAGATAACTGGATTTATAATTCTTTACAAGAAATAAATTAATATTTTTCATTTGATATAATCCTTACATGGATAAACTCCCAATAACTAAAGCCGGCGAGCAGGAGCTTGCTGAAAGGTTGCGTCAGCTGAAAACAAAAGATAGACCTGAAATATCTCAGGCTATTGCAGAAGCTCGTGCTCACGGAGACCTTAAGGAAAATGCTGAGTATCATGCTGCAAAAGAACAGCAGGGGTTTATCGAGGCAAAAATTCAAGAAATAGAGCACGCACTTGCTAATGCTCAGGTTATTGACGTAACTGAGATTCCAGAGACTGGCAGGGTTGTATTTGGCGCAACAATAGATTTGTATGACATGACAAATGACAAGTCTATTACCTATAAAATTGTTGGTAATTTAGAATCTAATCCTGAAGCAGGATTGATATCGATTCAAACACCAATTGCTCAAGGCTTGATGGGAAAAAATGTTGGTGATGAGGTCTCAATATCTACTCCATCAGGAACCATTGATCTTGAAATTGAAAAAGTTCAGCATTTGTAAAATTCATGCACGCAGATTCATGGGCATTAAAGGCAAAAAAGCTTGGATTTCGCTCTCGTGCAGTTTTTAAATTAGAAGAAATCTTAATCAAAACTAAAGCCCTGAAAAATAACAGCTTAGTACTAGACATAGGCTGTGCACCAGGGGGTTGGTCTGAACTCGTAAAAGCTATGACCCCTTCATCTCATGTCTATGCAATTGATCTGCTGCCAATGGACCCTATTGATGGTGTAATGTTCTTTGAAGAAGATATTATGAACATTGATGAAATTAAAGAAATTTCCTCGCTAAAATCAAAATTTAACCTTGTTATTTCAGATTTAGCCCCCAATTTAACAGGTATAAGAGCGGTTGATGAAGAAAATATATTTGAGCTAAATATTATCACCCTTAAAACTGCTAAGTGTTATTTAAGCAAGAGCAATGGGTCATTTATCATTAAAACGTTTCAGAATAGTTTGTTAAAGAAATTAAGGATAGAAATGGAAAAGAGCTTCCATCTAGTCCAAACTTATAAACCTGCTGCATCAAAGAGTAAGTCAGGTGAAATTTATTTATATGGAGAAAAGCCGCTATGAATTCAGTTTTTAAAAATGCGTTAGTCTGGGTTTTATTAGGATCTGCATTAATCTTTATTTTCAATAATGTTGAGAATGCATCTGCCTCAAAAAGGGAAATGATTACATATAGTCAGTTCAAACAAGAAGTTCTCTCCGATCGAATTGCTAAGGTAACCTACAAAGGTGACCAGATGACTATTTTTGGTGAGCGTCTTGATGGCACAAGATTTGAAACCCGTCATCCAATTTATAAAAGAGATGAGTCTGTTGATAATGCAATAGAAGAGCATGGAGTCATTACTGTCTTTGAAAGTGTCGAGCAGCCTTCATTATGGTCTCAACTTTTGGTGGGAGCGTTCCCAATTCTATTGCTCTTAGGCATATTCTTCTTTTTTATGCGACAAATGCAAGGCGGCATGTCGGGTAGAGGTGGGCCAATGGCATTTGGTAAGAGCAAAGCAAAATTAATGGAGGGTGGAAAAGTTACAACCACCTTTGAAGATGTTGCTGGATGTGAAGAGGCCAAACAAGATGTTCAGGAGTTGGTAGACTTTTTAAGAGATCCAACAAAATTTCAAAAATTAGGTGGCAAAATACCTAGAGGAGTTTTAATGGTAGGCCCTCCAGGAACTGGTAAAACACTTTTAGCAAGAGCCATTGCTGGAGAAGCTAAAGTTCCATTCTTCTCAATATCTGGCTCAGATTTTGTTGAAATGTTTGTTGGTGTAGGTGCATCTCGAGTTAGAGATATGTTTGAGCAGGCTCAGAAAAACTCACCGTGTATTGTATTTATCGATGAAATCGATGCAGTTGGACGCCATAGAGGTGCTGGCATGGGTGGGGGCCACGATGAAAGAGAGCAAACACTAAATCAGTTGCTTGTTGAGATGGATGGTTTTGATGGAAATGAAGGCGTTATTGTTGTTGCAGCTACTAATAGACCTGATGTGTTAGATCCTGCGCTTCTAAGACCTGGACGTTTTGATAGACAGGTTGTGGTTGATTTGCCTGATTTAAGAGGTAGAGAGCAAATCTTAAAAGTTCATATGAAAAAAATTCCACTTTCCAAGGATGTTGATGCATTAGTTATAGCAAGAGGAACACCGGGTTTTTCTGGAGCAGATCTAGCAAATCTAATCAATGAAGCTGCTTTATTCGCCGCAAGATATAGTGACAAGAAAGTTGATCAGAATCATTTAGACCTAGCTAAGGATAAAATTATGATGGGTCCAGAGCGTAAATCAATGATTATGACCGAGGAGCAGAAAAGAATTACTGCATATCATGAAGCCGGTCATGCAATAGTTGGGCGGTTAAGTCCAGAGCATGATCCTGTATATAAAGTAACTATTATCCCCAGAGGAAGAGCTCTTGGGGTAACAATGTTTTTGCCTGAAGAAGATAGATACATGCAAAGCAAGCAATATCTTCATAGTAGGATTGCAGCACTTTTTGGAGGCAGAATTGCTGAAGAAATTATTAATGGAGCAGATGGAATTACAACTGGTGCATCCAATGATATTGAAGTGGCGACTGGAATTGCAACAAATATGGTAACCAAATGGGGGTTATCTGATTTGGGTCCATTAAAATATGGTGAAGACGATTCAAGCCCATTTTTAGGAAGATCTGCGTCCATGGCCCCAAAAGGCATTGGCGGGGAAACATCTAACAGCATCGATTTAGAGGTAAAAAAAATAATAGATAGTAATTATAAAAAAGCCACTAAGCTTCTGAAGGACAATCTTGATAAATTACACACGATGGCAGAATCACTTCTTACTTATGAGACCATCGATGCAGATCAGATTGATGACATTATGGCTGGAGCTAAACCAAGAGCTCCAAAAGATTGGGATGAGCCAAAAACTCCAAAGAGTAAATCTTCTAAAAAAACTTCCATAAAGGGTCCTGCAGAAGAGTTATAATCTTTTCCCATGATTATAAAATTTGGCACTGATGGGATTCGTGGACCAGTTGAATCCAAAATTACTCCTGAAGTTTGTCTCAGAATAGGACATGCAGCTGGAGTAGTTCTAAAAGAGATGGGTTGGGAAACGGTTCTTATTGGTAAAGACACTCGTGTTTCAGGTTACATGCTTGAATCAGCCCTTCAAGCCGGCTTCATTGCCGCAGGTGTAAATGTAAGATTGCTTGGCCCATTGCCAACTCCAGGAGTTGCCTATCTCACAAGATCATTAAGAAATCAATTTGGGCTTGTGATTAGCGCTTCTCACAATAATTACTTAGATAATGGAATTAAATTATTTGCTGGAACTGGTGAAAAAATATCGAAAGATGCAGAAAAAAAAATAGAGAACTTACTTGCTGGAGATTTGAAGCCAGTCAAAACTGCTGAATTAGGAAAAGCTCAAAGATTTGATGAGTCTGGAGATCGATACATTGAGTTTTGCAAATCAACCGTTCCCCCCGATGTTTCATTTGAATCATTAAGAATAGTTCTAGATTGTGCAAACGGCGCCTGTTACAAAGTTAGCCCTTCAATTCTAAGAGAGTTGGGAGCAGAAGTTATTTCAATAGGAACAGAACCAGATGGATATAATATTAATCATGAATGTGGTTCTACTAACCCAGAAAGAGCTCAAGAGGAAGTCATTAAACAAAGAGCAGATTTTGGCATTGCGCTTGATGGGGATGGGGATCGTGTTGTCCTAATTGATAGAAAGGGCAATATTTTGGATGGCGACGATATTATGTACATTCTTGCTTACGCCAACCCCAACAGAACTGGACCATGGTCTGGAATAGTTGGAACAGCAATGACCAATCTAGGTTTTGAAGAGGGTGTAAAAAAATTAGGATATAAGTTTAAGAGAGCTGAAGTTGGTGATAAGTATGTAAGCCAACTGTTACAAAAAGAAGGTTGGATGTTAGGAGGAGAACCCTCAGGTCACATTATTTGTCGTGATTTGGTTAGCACTGGGGACGGCACAATTGCAGCATTAAAGGTAATATCCTCCTTGTTAATTTTAGAAAAAGACCCTGAGGATATATTGCGCAATTATACAAAAATGCCTCAAGTCAATATAAATGTGGATGTAGATAATAAAGATATTCTTTCGGATTCTGATATTCAGAAAAAAATAAAAGAAATTGAATCAGATCTTACGGTTGGAAGAGTTCTCGTTCGACCCTCTGGAACAGAAAGCAAGATAAGGGTCATGATTGAATCAGATGATGAAATAACTGCAACAAAATATGCAAAAGACATTGCAACAATGTTCAAAAAATAACCTATGTCATTGTGCTTAGTAGCTAATTGGAAACTTAATGGTTCTAGAGAATTTAACCAGCAATGGGCGCTTGAATTCCTTAAACATTTCAATGGCAATAATTTCTCGCCTATAGGTATTGCGCCTGCTTCTTTATACATAGATCATCTAAAAGAAATTCTTGATGATCATGGTATTAAGATAGGAGCGCAAAATATTGATGTTCTAGAAACAGGTGCACGAACGGGTGAAATATCTGCTTTCATGATTAATGATCTGGGATGTGAATTCAGCATTATTGGACATTCAGAAAGGCGAATATTATTCGATGAAACTAGTCAGATTATTTGCCAAAAATTAATTCAAGCTAATAACAATTCGGTGATTCCAATTTTATGCATTGGAGAGTCAGCTGAAGAGAATCAAGCAAATAATACTTTTAATGTTCTTGAAAAGCAGATTATTGAAGCTCTTCAGGATATAGCTGAGTTGAGTTCTCTGATTATTGCATATGAGCCTGTTTGGGCTATTGGCTCTGGAAAAATACCAAACCCAGAAGAGATCAATTCAGTTCATGAAATGATCAAAGATGTAGTACAATCTCGTTTTCCAAAAATTGGTTTAGAGTCAGTTTTGTATGGAGGAAGTGTGAACTCTAAAAATGCACCCTCACTGTTTGAGCAAAAAAACATTGATGGAGCATTGATAGGCGGCGCTTCTTTGGATGGAAAAGAGTTTGCTTTAATTGCAAATCTCTTCAACGAATTAAGGGTATAACAATGATTATTACAGCAATTAAAATTATCTGCATCATCCTCGCAATTGTATTGATTGTGCTGGTAATTTTGCAGCAGGGAAAGGGTTCTGACTTAGGCTCAGCCTTTGGAGGAGGCTCCTCAAATTCTATGTTTGGTGCAGTGGGCCCATCTAATTTTCTTGGGAAATTGACTGCATTTATTGCTGCTCTTTTTTTAATTTTAAATTTAGCTCAGGCTGTTTTACTAAAAAATGCCAACACTGAAGTTTTGTTTACTGATGAAGAGATTCAAGACGCAACAAAGACGACAGAAATCCCAGTAGAGTAATTTGATAAGATTTTGCATTGTTAGTTTTTTAACAAAGCAAAATTTTCATATGGTGCCGAAAGCGGGACTTGAACCCGCACGAGCTTTCGCTCACTAACCCCTCAAGCTAGCGTGTCTACCAATTCCACCACTTCGGCAAAGTGAAGAATTATAACAAGATAAATTTTTATTGCTGAAATAAATTTAAATTGACTTGACCTTAAGCACTAGCTTTCTATACACTCTATTCCTCTGCGATGCGGGGTGGAGCAGTCTGGTAGCTCGTCGGGCTCATAACCCGAAGGTCGTTGGTTCAAATCCAGCCCCCGCTACCAGTAAATATGATACGAACTGGGGCATAAGCCCCATTTTTATTTTTAGAGATATGAGAACAGAAGAAATAGAAAATGCAATTGAGCCTGTTGTTACCAGTCATGGTTGTGAACTATGGGGCATTGAATTATTACGAGGAAAAAAAAGGCCTACAATCAGGGTCTATATTGATGCCATTGCTGGCGCAACAATTGACGATTGTGAGAAGGTAGCCAAGGATCTTAACTACGAACTTGCACTTAATGATGCATTTTTAGATCAAGACTATGTATTAGAGGTATCCACACCAGGCATAGATAGAAAGTTTTTTAAAGCTGAGCAGCTATCTGCATTCTTAAAAGAGGAATTTGATTTAAAACTGAGAGAAATTAAAAATGGTAAAAAGAGTCTTGTAGCCAAGCTTATAGATGTAAACAATGATGAAATATTATTTCATTATGGCAAAGAAAAAATGACCTTAAATTTCATAGATCTTGATCTATGCCGTTTAAAGCCAAACTTTGAAGAACTAATGAGGGTAAATAAATAATGGAAAGTATTGAAATTTTAGCAGTAGTTGAATCTGTTTCTAATGAGAAGGGAATTGAAGAGGGGATAATATTTGGAGCCCTGGAAACAGCGATTGCAAGCGCTTCTCTTAGACATTTTCATGAAGATGCAGACATATCTGTTTCTATTGATAGAGCTTCAGGAGAGTACTCAACACATAGACATTGGCTAGTAGAAGATGAAAACTCTGAAGAGTTTCATAAAGAAACTCATGTTACAGAGTCAGATTCTAAAATGAGTATTGGCGATACTTTTTCTCAGGATGTTGAGAACGTTGTCTTTGGAAGAATCGAAACTCAGGCAGCACGACAAGTCATGATGCAGAAGGTTAGAGAGGCTGAAAGAGACACAATTGTGGCCATGTTCAAATCCCAAGACAACTCCTTAATGAATGGCACAGTCAAAAGAGTCACAAGAGATAATATTATTGTAGACATTGGAAATGACATTGAAGCAATTCTTCCAAGAGATCAATTGCTTCCAGGTGAGATATACAAGATCAATGATAGGATGCGAGCCATTCTGCAAATTAAAGAAATAGAGGGAAGAGGCTCCCAGTTAATGCTAAGCAGAACTTGTTCTGAGATGGTAACAGAGCTATTTAGAATTGAAGTGCCTGAAATCAATGAAGATATAATTGAAATAAGAGGAATTGCCCGGGATGCTGGTTCGAGATCAAAAATTACTGTTAAAACAAATGATGGGCGAATAGATCCTGTAGGAGCTTGTGTTGGAATGCGTGGCTCAAGAGTTCAGTCAGTTTCTGGCGAGCTTGGAAATGAAAGAATAGATATTATTATCTATGATGATAATCCAGCTCAAATGGTAATTAATTCACTTGCTCCCGCAAAAGTTGAATCAATCGTCATGGATGAAGATTCTCGCTCAATGGAGCTAGCTGTCAATGAAGAAAATTTAGCACTTGCCATTGGCTCAAGGGGTCAAAACATCAGGCTGGCATCTAGGCTAGTTGGATGGGAGTTAAACATCATCAGCAGCAATGAAGCTGAAGCAAAAGAGAGAGTTGTAGAGGCAGAGTTTCAAGCAAAGCTTATGGATAATTTAAGCATTGATGAAAAAGAGGCTGAGGCTCTTATTAGAGGTGGATTTTTAACTTTTGATGATATCGCTTATGCCGAGGATGGCAAACTATCCTCTGCCATGGAAATTGACGAAGCCAGAGCGGAAGAAATTAAAGCTGCCGCTGCAGATGCTGCTTTGATGGAGGCGATGGGTGAAATCACTCAAGAAGAATCAAATTTAGAATCACTTACAGAATTAGGTTTTAGTGAAGAAGAGGTTGAAACTCTTGTTTCTAATGCTCTAAAAAGTAAAGATGATATTGCAGAATTAGCTGTGGATGAGTTACAAGATATCATTGAGATCACTGAAAAGAAGGCAGCAGACATTATAATGAAAGCTCGAGAAAGCTGGTTTAATTAAAAAAGGAAGTTATTGCATTGGGACTTACAGTAAAAGATTTCGCGAAAACCTTAAAAATTAAGGATGATGCTTTATTAGAGAGAATGAAGGCTGCAGGGCTTTCACATAGCAAGGCTTCAGACGAAATAACTCCTGCAGATAAATTAGCAATACTTAAATCATTAAAAGAACGAAAAGGTTTAGTCTCTGCTTCTGTCACATCTTCTTCGAGTAGCGGGGGGGTAACAGTAAAATCAAAAGGTACACTTTCTCAACCCACTTCTTCTACCCCTAGAACATCAGAGGGTCTTACAGATAATATTGAGGCTAAAAGACAGGCTGCTGCAGAAAATTTAAAAGAGCAGCAACAAAAGAGAGAAGATCAAATCAAAGAGGCTATTCGTCTAAAACAAGAGCAACAGCAGGCAGCAAAGAAATCACAACAACAAAAATCAACACCTCAACAAAAACCTCAATCAAGAGTTAATATCAAAGATCAGCTATCGAGGGCAGCAAAAGATTACTCCCGAAAAGAAACTAGCTTTAATGAAGGCACAGAGCATCAATTTGCAAAGCCCGTTGAATTTATCAAGCGTGATATTGAAGTTCCAGAAATGATCCAGGTAGGGGAATTAGCTAAACTGATGTTTATAAAAGGCGGGGAAGTTGTCAAAGTTCTTATGAGCCTAGGGGTTGCAGCATCAATAAATGACTCTATAGATCAAGAAACTGGAATCTTGGTAGCGGAAGAGTTGGGCCATAATGGGATCGCTTTAAATGATTCATCTGTAGAAGATGAGATTATTGGTAATATATATTATTCAGATACTCCTAAATCAAGAGCACCAGTCATTACAGTCATGGGTCATGTTGATCACGGCAAGACAACTTTGCTTGATTTTATTCGTAAAACGAAAGTGGTTGATGGTGAGGCTGGAGGTATTACTCAGCATATTGGAGCATATCAAGTTCCTGTTGGCGATTCAGTTATTACATTCATAGATACCCCTGGTCACGCAGCCTTTTCATCTATGAGAGCTAGGGGAGCAAATACTACTGATGTTGTAATTTTGGTAGTAGCTGCAAACGATGGAGTTATGCCTCAAACAGAGGAGGCAATTAATCATGCTCGAGCTGCAGGCGTTTCCATTGTTGTTGCAATTAACAAAATGGATCTTCAGGGCGCAGATGTAGAAAGAATTAAAGGTGATTTAGCAGCAAAAGACTTAACTCCAGAGGACTGGGGTGGAAATATTCAGATGGTGCCTGTTTCAGCATTAAAAGGTGATGGAGTTGACAAGCTTCTTGAGGCTGTGATTTTAGAATCTGAGCTCTTAGAGCTTAAGGCTCACTACCAAGGACAAGCCCAAGGGGTTGTTATTGAGTCTGAATTAGATAAATTCAGAGGAGCTGTTGCTACTTTGCTTGTTCAGAATGGCACATTAAAAGTTGGGGATATGGTTGTTTGCGGTTCAGCTATTGGAAAGGTAAAGAGCATCATTGGCTCTGACGGAAGCAAATTAAAATTTGCTGAACCTTCTTTTGCAGTAGAGATCTTGGGACTAGGCAGTGTTCCTGATGCAGGTGAGACCTTCCAAGTAGTCAAGAATGATAAAGAAGCACGTGAAATAGCTTCATTTAGAGAAAGCAAGCTTAAAGATCGAAAAGTATTAAAACAAAGAGATGAAAGTCTTGGCAATATCTTTGAATCCATGGGTCAATCAGATAAGAAGGTTTTAAATGTTATCTTAAAATCTGATGTTGCTGGAACATCTGAAGCAATTGTTGCGGCCTTAGCTGATATTGGGAATGATGATGCGTCGATTAAAGTTGTTGCTTCTGGAGTTGGCGGCATTTCTGAGTCAGATGCAAATTTAGCTCTAGCTACAGATTCAATTATTTTAGGTTTTAATGTTCGTACAGATAATGCTGCTAAGAAAGTTGTTGAAGGCGAAGAACTGGTCCTTTCCTATCACAGTATTATTTATGAATTAATAGATGAAGTTAAGGCTCGTCTAAGTGGCTTATTAGACCCAATCATTAAAGAAGAAATTGTAGGAACAGCCGAGGTTTTAGAGGTATTTAATTCTCCTAAATTTGGTCAAGTTGCGGGATGCATGGTGATAGAGGGATCTATTTTAAAAAGCAAGCCTGTAAGAGTTCTCAGGGATGATGTTGTAATTCATCAAGGTGAGCTTGATTCACTTAGAAGATTTAAAGACGATGTTGGAGAAGTAAAATCTGGAACAGAATGTGGAGTCGGCATTAAAAACTATAAAGATATCCGACCAGGGGATAAGGTAGAGGTTTTTGACAGAAAAGAAGAGGCTCAAAGTATTTAATAGTATGTCTTCAACAAGAGTTCCGAAGATTGAAGATTTTTTGAAAAAAGAAATATCCCAAATTATCTCCTCTCAAGTTAAAGATCCTCGCTATAAATTTCTAAATATAGTTGACGTCAAATGTTCATCTGACCTGGGTGTTGCCAAAGTTTTTTATACTATTATTAATGGTGATATTTCTAACTCACCTGATAAAAGATCTCTTGAAAAATTTTCTTCAATGGTTAGATCTAAGCTCTCAAAATTTATGCAAATAAGAAGAGTTCCAAAACTCATATTTAAATATGATGAAAGTCTTGAGAGGTATAATAATATCGACGCATTATTAAATTCATTAAGTGATTAACGGCTTTCTTCTAGTTAATAAAGATCCTGGTATTACTTCATCTAGGGTCGTACAAATTGTAAAAAAAAAATTTAACCTTAAAAAAGTAGGACACTTGGGTACCTTAGATCCTATGGCAACTGGGCTTCTGATCATTGCAATAAATAGAGCCACAAAGTTTGCATCGCTACTTTTGCAGAGTGAAAAGTCTTATTGGGCTGAGGTTACTTTAGGCATTCAGACTGATACAGATGATGCCGAGGGAGAAGCAGTAGCGTCAAAAGAAGTGAATATTAATGAATTAGAAATAAAAGAAACTTTGCTCACTTTTTTGGGAGCTAGCGATCAATTGCCTCCTTATTACTCAGCACTAAAGCACAAAGGGCAACCCATGTATAAATATGCAAGAGAAGGGATTAAAGTTGAAAAAGCAGCAAGAAAAATATTAGTTAAAAATATACAAAATATTGAAATAGACTTACCTAAAGTTTCATTTGATATCAAATGCTCTAAGGGTACTTATATAAGATCTATAGCTAGAGATTTGGGATTCAAGCTTGGTTGCGGAGCGCATTTATCAAGGCTAATTAGAACAAGTCAGGAAAAATTTATGCTTTCTGATGCCTGTTCATTGGATGAGATAAATTTAGCAGGCTTAATTTCTCTAGAGAAAGCTTTTGAAGATTTGGATTTTGTTCAATTAAATGAAAGAGATGGCGCAGCATTTCTTCATGGCAGATCAATTGAAGTAGATTTTGATCATACCAATTTATTAAGAGTTTATGATGCTGCAAATCAATTTATTGCAATTGGAAAAAATTCAAGCAAGGGCTTCAAACATGAATACCTTGTTTAATAAGTAAATAAGTAATAAGCTACACCATCTCAAACTTTAGATATGCAAGGTTTGAGAAGTTTAGGGAGCATATCCAAGGAGAAAATAAACATGGCTTTGTTAAAAGAAGAAAAGAATAAAATTGTTAAAGAGTTTCAAAACAGTGAAGCTGATACTGGCTCACCGGAAGTTCAAATCGCTCTTCTGACCGAAAATATAAATAAATTACAATCTCATTTTAAAATTCATAAAAAAGACCATCATTCAAGAACCGGTCTCATTAGAATGGTAAACCTTAGAAGGAAGCTTTTAGCTTATCTTAAGAGAAAAAATCCAGAAAGCTATCAAGACATCATCAAATCTCTTAAATTAAGAGGCTAAACAAGGAAAATCGTGGAAGAAAATAAATTAAATACTCAATCCGTAGAGTTCGAATACGGAAATAAAACTGTCAAGATTGAAACTGGTAAAATTGCAAGACAAGCCACTTCAAGCATTATTGTTACTATTGATAACTTAGTTGTATTAACAACTATGGTAGCTAGAAAAGAAGCAGATCCAAAGAAGGATTTTTTCCCTCTAGCCGTTTTCTATCAAGAGAAGTTTTATGCAGCTGGAAAAATTCCAGGTGGATATTTCAAAAGGGAAGCTAGACCAACTGAGCAAGAGACGTTAACCTCCAGATTAATTGATAGGCCTATTAGACCGCTCTTCCCAGAAGATTTTAAAAATGAAATACAGATTTTCTGTACTGTCTTATCATCAGATAAAAATATTAATCCTGATATAGCATCTTTGATTGGAGCATCAGCAGCCCTATCAATTTCAGGGGTTCCATTTCAAGGTCCTCTTGGAGCTGCAAGAGTTGGCTTTATTGATAGTAATTATGTTTTAAATCCATCTCCTGAAGAGCTTGAGAAATCCATGCTGGATATGGTAGTGGCAGGAACTGAAGATGCGGTATTAATGGTTGAATCTGAAGCAAGTGAGCTGAGTGAAGATCTGATGCTGGGTTCAGTACTCTATGGTCATCAAGAGATGCAAAAAGTTATAAAAGCTTGCTCAGACTTAAGAGCTAAAGTAAATCCTACTCCATGGGAGTATTCTGAAGATGAATTAACGGCTGAATTCAAGCAGAAGATTACTGATTCTTTTACACAAGAAATAGCAAGCGCATTCAAGATTGCAGATAAAGCTGATAGAGGCGAAGCAATCAATTCTATTAGAGAAAAGATTAATGAAGCTCACGAAGATCTAGATGAAATGGAAAGAGGTAAATTAATGAATGCCTTTAAATTAGTAGAAAAAGATGTAGTTCGAAAAAGCATCTTATCTAATGAGCCTAGGATTGATGGAAGAGACTTAGATACCGTGAGACCAATCTATGTTGAAACAAACGTTCTGCCAAGCGTTCATGGTTCATCTTTATTTACTCGCGGTGAAACTCAAGCCTTAGTTGCAGCTACACTTGGCTCAACAAGAGATGCGCAAAGGATAGAGGGATTAAATGGTGAAGAATCAAATACCTTCATGCTGCATTACAACTTCCCTGCATATAGTGTCGGAGAGATTGGTATGCCGCTCGGGCCAAAACGCAGAGAGATTGGCCATGGAAACTTAGCAAAAAGAGCAATCAAAGCTGTTCTGCCAGATTCCGAAGAGTTTGGTTACACCTTGAGAGTTGTTTCAGAAATCACTGAATCTAATGGATCAAGCTCGATGGCTTCTGTTTGTGGAACATCTCTATCACTAATGGATGCAGGTGTACCTATTTCAAATCCAGTTGCAGGTATTGCGATGGGGCTTATCAAAGAAGAAGATAGTTTTGCAGTATTAACAGATATTCTTGGAGATGAAGATCACCTTGGAGATATGGATTTTAAAGTTGCTGGAACTAAAGAAGGCGTTACTGCATTACAAATGGATATTAAAGTTCAAGGCATCACAGCCGAAATTATGGAGTCTGCATTAGAGAAAGCAAAAAATGCCAGAATGCATATTTTAGAGAAAATGAATGATGTGATTTCTGCGCCAAAAGAATTGTCTGATAATACTCCTGCAATGAAAAAAATTACTGTTCACCAAGACAAGATAAAAGAGATTATTGGTAAAGGTGGGGCTGTAATTAAGGGCATGCAGGCTGATACAGGAGCATCTGTAGATGTAAATGATGATGGTGTTGTAACTATATTCGGTGAAACACAATCAATCATGAAAGCTGCTCTTGAAATCATTGAAGGGATCATAGAAGATCCTGAATTAGATAAAGTTTATGAAGGAAAAGTTGTCAAGATTGTAGATTTTGGTGCTTTTGTCAATATTTTACCTGGTAAGGATGGGTTGCTTCATGTTTCTGAGATTTCCTCTGAGCGAGTTGAGAATGTTTCTGATGTTCTGAGTGAGGGTGATGTTATCAAGGTCAAGTTAATTGGATTTGATCGAGGAAAAATGAAATTATCTAAAAAAGTATTAGAGCAGTAGCCATTATAAAATAACTAATACTTATAATATATAAAAACTATTATTTATATGATTTATAGACAAATTTGCTAAAAGTCAAATTTAGCAAGTTTTTTCTTACATTTTTCTTGTCCACAATTTCATTTTATGGTTTTATAGGTTAACTAACCATGCAAACCATAGGGGGAAATTATGGATAATGCATTTAGAATGTTAAGCGACCTAGTTAGTAATCTGACTAGCGTTATCGTTGGTATCTTAGGACTTGGTATCGTCGGAAGCCTTGCTTTCGGTGATATGATGGGGCTAGATGTAATTGGAAACATTACTTCTTTAGTCGAGTCTTTGGCTTCTAGCGGTGTTGTAGGGCTACTTGTATTAGCGGTTCTATATAGCTTAGTAAACAGATAAGCATTGCTTAATCTATGTTAGAAAGGGTCATTAGACCCTTTCTGACTTTTTTATAAAAAATGAATCTTAATAACTCTCTTATAAAACTCACTGCATTTTTTAACAAGTTATTAAAATTATTATTGCCTCTGGTAGCAGTTTCTTTGTTACTAGGTATTATTTTTGGTCCTACTACTCCATTTGTTGGAGATGTTTACAAAAATGTTACTGATATTTTAAGCATGCTTGGTGAAGATGCTTTATTAGTATTAGTATCTTTAATAATAATTTTGATATTCTTTAAGAAAGAATAGTAGATACAAGAGCGTCAAATCTCAGGTAACTTTATTATCTGACCTTTCCTTTTATTTTTAAAAATTTATTGCTAATGGTGGCTATGGGTGGAATTGAACCACCGACCCCAGCGTTATGAGTGCTGTGCTCTAACCATCTGAGCTACATAGCCAAGTGGTGAAATGATAAAGAACTTGATTTATAAGTCAAACATTAAATTTAAAGTGAATTACATCACCATCCATCACCATATAATCCTTTCCTTCAAGCCTCAATTTACCATCTCTCTTAGCTCCAGATTCCCCTTCACAATGGATAAAATCTTCATATGAAATAACTTCAGCTTTGATAAAACCTCTTTCAAAATCTGTATGAATAACGCCGGCAGCTTGAGGTGCTAAAGAGTTCTGACGCATTGTCCAGGCTCTCGATTCTTTTGGCCCAGAGGTAAAAAATGTTTCTAGATTAAGCAGCTTATAGCCTGCAAGAATAATTTTATTTAATACAGGCTCATCCATTCCAAGTAATTCTAGATATTCTGCTTGTTCATCTTCGTCCAGAGTAGCTAGCTCATGTTCAACTTTAATGACAGCGGGAATAATATTCATGTGATTATTATTTGCATAATGCTCTAAATCACCTAGATTATTTTTTGAATCATCATCAGATAGGTTTGCAACTAACACCATTGGTTTAGTTGAAAGCAGATTCATGCTTTCAATAAATTTTATCTCTTCAGCATCAAACTGATCCAGCCTTGGCAAATTTCCGTTTTCCATTAGTTCTTTCAGAGATTGGATTATTTCTTTATTTTTTTTTGCATCTCCATCTCCAGATCTGATTAGTTTTTCTAACTTTTGCTCTCTTTTTTCAAGAACCTCAAGGTCTGCAAAAATTAATTCAAGATTAATGGTTTCAACATCTTTTAGTGGATTGATTGTGCCATCAACATGTACAACATTTTCATCATCAAAACACCTAACAACGTGGAGGAGGGCATTCATTTCTCTAATATTACTTAGGAAAGCATTTCCCAAACCTTCACCTTTGGAGGCACCTTTTACAAGCCCAGCAATATCAACAAAGCTCATAGTAGTTGGGATTACTTTTTCAGATTTTACAATGCTATTAATGCTATCCAGTCTCTTATCTGGAACATTGACTACTCCAAGATTGGGTTCAATTGTACAAAATGGAAAGTTCTCTGCTGGAATTGATGATTTTGTTATTGCATTAAACAAAGTTGACTTACCTACGTTAGGCAATCCTAAAATTCCACATTTAAACCCCATTTTATTCAGTATGAAGTTTTAATTGAGCACTCTCAATATCATTGTTGCTCAAAAGCTCAATAATGCTATTAAATTTATAAAAGCTTTCTAGAATTGGGTCTTTTTCAGCTGGCTTAAATTTGCCTAAAACCCAGTTTGTTACATCTACCTTATTTCCTGGATGCCCAATTCCTACTCTCAGCCTAATAAATGATTGTCCTGAGTGAGATATGATACTTCTCAGCCCATTATGGCCACCATGACCTCCACCTATTTTGAGCTTCAGATTTCCAATTGGTAGGTCTAAATCATCATGAATAATTATTATTCTCTCGAGACTGAAATTTGTTGTTTTTACAATTTTGTTAATCGAATGACCGGATTCATTCACATACTGATCTGGATAACCCCACAGAATTTTTTCATCAGAAGACATGGCGACAGTAGCTTGGATTTTTTTCTTAGAATGAAGCTCTAGATTACAATCTGCTGCTATACTTTTTATCCAGTCTTTTCCAATATTATGTCGTGTTCCATTGTATTGAGCGCCAGGATTGCCTAAGCCAATGATACAGATATTAGGCACAGAAAATACGAACCTTAATCACTTGATTCTTCTTTAGGAGCCTCTTCACTAGAATCATCTTGTTCAACAGATTCCTCTTCTCCCTCAGCCACTTCACCTTCCTCACCATCAGGTAAAATCTCAGGCTCTTCTTCTTCTGCTCTTGGAGGATTGACTGAAACAATCATTTGATCATTTTCTTCATCAAAGCCAGGAATTTCAGCGCCCTCTGGAAGATTTATGTTAGATAAACGGATTGCCTCATTTAGCATTAAGTTTGTAATATCAATTTCAATTGCTTCTGGGATATTTCCTGCCAAGCAAGCGATTTCTATTTCTGAAATTGCTTTAGCAAGCACGCCACCATCTGTTTTAACTCCTTCACAGTCCTCTTCGCCATTGAATCTGAATGGAACAATAACTTTGAGTTTTGTTTTTCTGGAAACTCTTTGAAAGTCTGCATGAAGAAATTTACCTTTTACAGGTTCTCTTTGAAGTTCCTTGAGAACAACTTTTTCTTCGTTTCCTTCAAGTAAAATTTTAAGAACTTGGGTATAAAAGAGTTCATTTTCTGAAGCTTTTGTAAGCTCATTTAATTTTAGTTTAATGTTCTTTGATTCTTCCTCATTACCATAGATAATAGCAGGAACCATTGAATCTTCTCGTCTAATTTCTCGAGTCTTATTTGTTCCAGTCCTAACTCTTAGATCTGCATTTAATATAATTTCATTTGACATATGTCTTACCTTATAACTTATCTTTCTACAAAAATAGAGCGCTTAGCGACTCTTCATTGTTTAATCTTCTGATGCACTCTGCAATAGTAGGGGCAAGAGAAATGACGCGTATTTTACTGCATTTTTCTGCTTCTGGGGACAAAGAAATTGAATTGGTTACAACTAATTCATCTATCGAAGAATTAGAGATTCTTTCAATTGCAGGTCCAGATAAAACTGGATGGGTAATATAAGCTTTCACTTTGGCCGCTCCTGCATCTTTAAGAGCCTGAGCTGCATTACATAATGTTCCTGCTGTATCAATAATATCATCAGGGACAATGCAACTTTTTCCTTCAACATTTCCAATAATGTTCATTACCTCAGATTCGTTTACAGTTGCTCGTCTTTTATCAATAATAGCAAGCTCAGACTCATCTAAGAATTTAGCTAATGCTCTTGCTCTTACAACTCCTCCGACGTCTGGAGAAACAACTAATATTTCTTCTTCTGTTGTAGACCTTGATTTAATATCATCGTGCATAATCTTGGTTGCATAAACATTATCTGCAGGCATATCAAAGAAACCTTGAATAGATTCTGAGTGCAGATCAACAGTTAGCACTCTATCGACACCAACTGAGTTCATCATGTCTGCTATAACTTTAGCGCTAATTGGAACCCTGGCAGATCTTACCCTTCTGTCTTGACGAGCATAACCATAATAGGGAAGGATAGCTGTGATTCTAGAGGCTGATGAGCGCTTTAGAGCATCAGTAATTAACATTAACTCCATTAAATTGGAATTTGTTGGAGCGCATGTGGACTGAATAATATATGCTTCATGGCCTCTAACATTCTCAAGAATTTCTACCTTTATTTCACCGTCAGAAAACTTTCCAAGATCAATATTACCAAGCTTTAGGCCAAGTATCTTTGCAACTTCCTCTGAAAGGGATATTGATGCGGAGCCTGAAAAAATTCCTACAGTAGGTTTATTAATCATTTTCTTTAGTATTGGCTGGGGTGGCTGGATTCGAACCAGCGCATGACGGG
>Ga0213861_10000584_pt1 | contig 32097 bp, 41 predicted proteins | sample PICome_4_FD_160110 | JGI IMG/M metagenome (GOLD analysis project Ga0213861, IMG submission 160110) | Coastal seawater microbial communities near Pivers Island, North Carolina, United States - PICO131 | ecosystem: Environmental > Aquatic > Marine > Coastal | place: USA: North Carolina... | reverse complement strand
GGTGATGACTAGATTGATAAATAAGTACATAGAGTAAAGAATTAGCTCTACATTATATTTAGGAGAACAACAATGGCACAAGCAAACCCAAATGCAGCTGTAAGAGCAGCAAACGGATTCGTAGGTACAACTCACATCTTAGAAGTAGATGACGTAACAGCAGTAACAGTTGAAGCGGCATGTGCAGAAGCACAAGTAGAAGGCTTTGTAGTTGTAGCAGTTGAAGGATTAGTAAGTGGTAGTCACATCGCTGTACAAGGCGCGGCGGCAACACCTTCAATCACAGGTACTACATTAATCGCAACATTCGGTTAATATCCAAACATTTATGTTTAAAAAATCCTCACTTTGTGGGGATTTTTTTTGGCTATAATAAGATAAATATTTGCATAGGGCAACAGGTAAGCCCGTTCAAATCGGAGTAACAAAATGGCACAAACAAGAGTAAATGGTTTCACCGAAGACTTAAATGGTTTCGGTAGAATAATACATATTGCAACTGCAACAGTTTCAACAAACATGACCCAAGAGAAAATGGATGCTTTAATACAAGCAATAACTGTACAAAACTACACTATTACTGGTATTGAAGGTTTCTCAGTAGATGCAACTACAGCAATATACATTGCATACGAAGGTGGCCCAGCAATTGCTGATGACGCTACTAACGCATTTGGTGTTACTGGCTGTGCATGGGCTGGGGTAACTTCCTTTTCCGGCTAGAATTCCTTACTACCTTAGGAACGTGATGTTGCAAGGCGTCACATTAAAAAGCACTCTTCGGAGTGCTTTTTTTTGACCAGCAAAAATTTTTAGATACCTGTCAACGGTTTGATGATAAATAGTACAATATACGGAGACACACATGACATTAAATAGATCAGGCGCAATGAACAGCCAAGAAGTCGTAACAGGAAACATAGAATTTTACACATTATATACATCATTAGACATTACACATACTGGTGATTTTACAGACGATACGCAAAAAGATTTTGAAAGTGTTGTTCAAGTTATTGGCTTAAGAGCTATGCCAATTATCATGAACAAGCCAGTTGCATTAAGCGGAGTAGGTGCTAATGTACTAGAAGGATATGGAGCACCAACTATGACAGGTGCTGGCTGGATTTTTAAATTTGCTTTTGAGCGTGAGAGTGTGCATAGTATTGATACATTATCAAATGAACTAGACGGTATTGTATTAAATGCAGGCACAATAGATACAAAGAATTCAGTAAACATGGAATTCACAAAACAGGATTTATTATAACATGCCAAAGAAAACAAAACCAGAGTTAGATCAAGCTGCTGAATCACTACCGGCATACTCAGGAAACATTGAAGCACACATCATTGCTGACATGCTTCGTATTGAAGCAATAACAACTGAGTTGCGTGAATTTAAAGATGATACTAAGCAAAGATTAAATAAAATGGAAGGATGGATTATTGGCATAGTTGCTGTTACTGTTACTTCATTGCTGGGTACAATAGCAATATTATTAGAGAGCTTATTAGGATGAGACTTGATGAAATAGTAGAGGGAGAAATCCTCGAAGCTCGTATGGTTTGGCGCCGTATGGGCAACAAGATTAAACGTGCTGTCCGTTGTACAAGCGGTCCACGAGCAGGCAGAGTTGTTGCTAATCCAAGTCAATGTGCAAAGCCAATTGATCTCAAAAAGCGTATGACGCTGAGAAGAACAAAAGCCAAAATGGGCAAGAGAATGATTCGTAAAGCTCGTAGAACTAAAAGATTTAATCCTACAGCAAAGAGGTTGAAGACTCTTAACAAAAGACGTTAGAATAGATAATTATGAAAGCAAAAGATATACGAACTATTAGATCTTTAATCACCGAATACGGCATGAATAGTGGTGCTAGTACACCTACATCACAACAAAAAACAGGCTCAACTGCTAAAGCAACAGCGGCATCTAAGCCACCTAAGTCAGGTGTAAACAAGCCACAAGTTAGTCCTAGCAGCCAGCAAAATAAAAGCAATACCCAAGAGCCAACAACCCCAGAACCAATTATATCAAAAGCAAAAGAGTTAGCTCAAGACTTTGAATACCAAGATGAAAAAGGCGATACTGTTAAAGTAATGAGTCCTGTAAACACTGGCCTAAACAAAGATGCAGTTGTTGTACAAAATCAAAAAAACAAAGAATTTTATACATTAGATCCTGAAGATGATATCACACTACCAGGCGAAGAACAAGCAGTAACAGAAAAATCAGATCTCAACAAAGGTCTAAAGCGTAAACAAAAAATTAAAAGTAAAATCAAAAGATTAATCAGAGCACAAAAATATATCCAACAAGGTGATCCAATATTTGAAATAAATTTCAATAGTCCTAAGGTTGCAAAAGATTCATTAAACGCAAACATTAGATGTGGTTTTGAAGCAGAAACAGTATGGGAAGGTTTTTCAAGTGAAAGCGACGATGAAGATTTCTTATATGGCGAAAACTGGAACGGAGTACAAGATCTAATATATGATCAAGAAGGCTCCAGAAGTGTTGATCATGTGAGTGAAGCATTCAGAGAATGGCTACAAGAGTCAGACAAGTTTTATGAGTATGAAAGTGATGTAATAGCAGAGCTAGTGGACGAACGCAAAGAAGATCCTGACTATTTAGATAATTATGTTTCATACGAAGTTAACATGGATGATGTAACTGAGTACAAAGAAATGGTACTACAGGGCTTAGAAGATCAAGATGATCGTCAAGCACAGGAAGAAATAGAAGAACGAAGCGACTGGGAAGAAGACGCATGGGCCAGAGAATTTGTTGAGGCTGAACGTGAAGATGCTTACTTAGAATGGTTAGCAGACGATATCAGAGACAATGGCGAGCAGTGGGACGAAGCCTGGGATAGAGCATTAAGCAACATTGATGAAGATGATTGGTGTAACGAAGAATACAACGGCAACTGGCAATCGTTACTCGGCGACTTAGACATATTTCTTTACAGTAACAGCCAAGGTAGCATGGAAGAAGTTGCAGATCAGATTCGGGACTGGGCCGTTAACTCAAGTATATCAGACCACGTCGAAGCAGGAGATTATCACAGCGGTATACAAGTTGACAATGATTACTGGCGAGTAGAAGACGACAGCAGTATCGATGGTGACGGCATGGGTGCTGAAATTATTTCGCCAGTGTACGACACCCCAACAGAAATGCTTGCCGAAATGAAAAGTTTATTTTCTCATTGGAGTGACAGAAATGTAGATACAAATAGATCTACTGGTTTACATGTTACAATGAGTATGGCGGGCGATGTAGAACCAGTAAACAAATTAAAGATTGCATTATTACTTGGTGACAAATATTTGTTACAACAGTTTAACAGAGATGGTAACAGTTATACTAAGTCACAAGTAAAAGAAATACAACAATACATGCAAAATTTAAGTGCTAATTACAAAGATCAAAAATCTCTTTCAGCACTAGAGGATATGCTCAAAGACGGCATTAGTGCTGGTAAGTTTAGTAGCATTAACTTTAAAGATGCAACTAACAACGATGGCAACGGATTAATTGAATTTCGTATAGCAGGTGGTGATAGTTACCATAGAAACTTCGACAAGGTTGCTAAAACAACAATACGATATGCAGCCACAATGCTGGCAGGACATGATGAAAATGTTTTTAGAGAAGACTATATTAAAGCATTATTTCGTTTTGTTAATAAGTTAGATGCTATTGACCCAGAAGAAGACGAAAGAGCATCTAGCAGAATAGACCCAGAACACACTGATAAAAAAGTAGTGGATGCATTCAAGTCAATATTAAGCAAACAACATTACATTGATGCTATAGACGCTCTTGCTATAGCATACAATGCTCTTGCAAGATCTAAAAGAGAGAATGCAGAAGAAAGTATTATTAAAGAAGAAGAAGAGAGCTGGAATGACAGAGCACGAAATTATAGTCTTACTGCTTTTGGTTATCTATTAAGTTCTATAGCAACAGGCAAGAATCGTAATCCTGTTAAAGTACAACAAATAGGTGCCTTTAGACAAGCAATGAAAGATTTTGGATTTACACCTGATTCTCTTTATAAAGAATTTTTAGCAAGTAAACAGTATGTGCCTTTTTTACAGAGAGGCGGGTCAAATTACCATGACGGCATGAAAAAGTTTGCTGATGCATTTAATAGTACATTTAAAGTTAAAGTAGGAAAAGCACCGGTACCGGACTTTACTGTTAAGTATGACAACGCGGTTGACATTATGTACTTACCAGTACCATACTACAATTGGCTACAAACAGAAATGGGCAACAAACTTATGTCAGATGCTCCAATAAAGACGCCTCCTGGTAAAAAGTTTAAAGCAGAAGATTTTAAAGTTATTGATCGCGATGAACATAGTGAAGTATATAGAGAATTATACAATTATAATGAAGGAATGATTGATGCCCAGGGCGAACTTAAAATGGTTGCTGACTACGAACAAGAACTAAAAGAACTAGGTGCAACAGGTAGCTCAGATGCCAGTGATAATGACCCATCTACTTTTAGTAATCAAGCAGCAATCGAGATGGCGGAAAATGATTTTCCTCTCTATAAAAAAATGTGGTTCACTGGATTCGGTCACTTCATGGACAATCCAAGAGTTAATGCTGTAAAACTAGCAAGATGGATTAACAACTTAGAAACAAGTAATAATGCAAAACAAGATGTTCTAAATGCATTAGTGTACAACAAGGAAAACGGTGGCAATCCTGTACAGTGGGATGAAATATCATCAATGGTATCGGCATACAAAGCAGGCGGAGTTGATACTAATGAAAGTGCAGAGGATACTGCAAAAGCAGAAAAAATAGAAAGAATAAAAGATTTAATAGTTCACAGAAAACAAAAAGCCGAAAGATACCAAGAACAGACAGTAGAGGCTAAAATAAAGATAGATGCTTTTAGTAAGAAGTATGGATTCTTGCCTTACAGAGAACGTGATTTCAATCCAGCTCCTGCTTCAGGAGAAAAGACTCCATACATAATTGGAACACACCACGAAGTTGATGCGTCAGAAAGACAATACATGAGCCAAGAAATGAATATTAGGTTTAGTAATATAGAAGAGAGTAATAACATGTTTACAAAGTTTAATCAGTTAACATTAAAAGAACAATTATCAGTGTTAAGTAAAGTAGATGCTACAAAGATAAACGAAGCATTAAAAGTATCCAAGAAAAAGAAAGGCAAAGGTTTTGAACACCCTAACAAGTCTGGTAATAAAGTTAAGTATGTAGAAGGTAAAAAAGATTTTAATTTTACTACAGACGACTTGTATAAATTGCAAAGTATGGATGATTTAGACAAAATTAAAAAATATGCTTTGAAGTTAATTTCCAATAAAGAAAGCACTAGACCAATGGAACCAAAAAAAGTTGCATGGTTTTCCGGTGCTTTAGAAAGACTACAATCCAAAGACGGAGTAGTCAAAATGATGTGGGACCTACTGTTAAGTGGTGAAGGGCATAAAGTAATAGGCGATAGATTTAGTACAAACAAAAACTCTTATAGAACAGCAATGGGAGAGGGTGCAGTACCAGACAACTCACCAGAAAAGAAGATACGAGAGTTACTAAATGTTCCGTTACTTGCTAGTGATTTAAAAGCACAAATGGAAGCATATTTTGTAGTACCTGATCCTAGTATGATTAGAGCTTTCAGAGAAGCCGCTAGTGGTGCAGGACCAGATACTGATTTGCGTTCTATATTCAAAGGCTTTGTGCAAAACAAAGTACATCCTACTATTAAACAAAAAGCAGGACTTAAAGAAAGCATATTGTCAGAGGATGACTTAGACAGAGATAAAGAAAGATTTAATTTTATTATAGATAAATTAAAAGACAATCCAGCATTCGTACAACGAGTATATCGTTTTATGAGAACAGATGCTGAAAACCATGAAAGAGTACACCCTGAAGATTTCTTAAAGCCAGATAAAACAGCACCTGAAGCAGACTACAGTTATAAAGGTGTACTACCAGAGTTCGTAAAAGCAATTATGAATACTAAGGGTGATTTTGACGACATCGAAAACTTTCTTTCCACATACGGACAAGTGAGCTATGTTGATACTAAAGTTTTAATGGCCGACGGTGCATCAACATGGGATCAATGGCTAAAAGGTGCCGAAGGAGTTAGTACAGCATTTATAACAGAACTATATGATAACATGTTTAACATTGCACTCAATATTGAAGGCTCTAATAGAGGACCAGGCGAAGTCGGTCTTGCACTGTTAGCACCTAACATTACATTTGCTAGTGTAGGTGATTTAAAAATTGATGGCGTGGAAGTTGAAGTTAAAGGTGAGAAGTCAAGTGGTGGTGGCAGACTTAAAAATAGTAACGCCGACTACGGACAGCCTCAATTAGATGCAGTTTACGACAAGTTTAAAATTGCACCAGAAGATAGACCACAACGTTTACCAAGTGGTAACGCAGGTAGTAGAGCAGGAACACACTTCTTGGATATTGCTACTCAATTAGATACACTTGCAGCAGGAGCAGGACAAGCCTATATAAAAGAATTGTTTGAAAAAACATTTATAAATGGGGACAAATCTATGATAGCATATATAGTTAAGAATTATGCTAGTATGGATCGTGCAGAATCGAGTACATTAGCAGGCGAGATATCTTATAGTAGTTATGCAAACATTCTTAAGGCAAAACAGTTTGATATGTTCTTATTCTTAAAACTTGGTGGTAAGAAAAGTTTAGCATTCCAGGTTGACAATTATAAAAATCACCTAGACAAGTTTAAATTAGGTTCATTAGATTGGGGTGACAAAATGAACGGACCAGCAGTACAGGTATCAATGAGATAATGAGACTTGCAGAGTTAGATAGGCCGGAGCAAGAAAAAAACTTTCCTCGAAAGATTATGCCTCAAATTAGGCAACCTGATCTAGACGACGGCCCTTTCTCATATAAATTAGGAAACATATCAGTGTCTAATTTAAAGTCTGTGCAAAAGCAACGTGTAAAAGGATTAAAGGACAAAGCAAAGCGTGGCTTTGATGACGGTAGTATACGACCTATAATTATAGACAAAAATAATTTTATTGTCAACGGACATCATAGATATGATGTAGCATTAGAATTAGACTTAGATAAAGTTAAAGCAATTAGAGTCGATGCTACTATAGAAGAATTAATAAAACATTACAGTAGTAAAGCCAGAGACGAAGAGACATACGAAAACTTTGCTGATGGCAAAGTGAAAGGCAAGAGTCGCCCAGGCAGAGTCAAAAAAGCAGGAGCCAGTTGCAAAGGTTCGGTAAGTAGTCTGAGAGCAAAAGCCAAAAAGTATTCAGGTGAGCGAGGCAAAATGTATCACTGGTGTGCCAACATGAAAGGCGGCAAAAAGAAATAACGGTAAATACTAATATGAAAATCAACGACATTATACAAGAAACAACTAGTGCAGGTGGTATTGCTACCGTTGCAGCTCCTTTGGGTGCTATGCAAAAAAGACCTAATCCAAGTGTCTTTTCTAAAAACAAGAAAAAGAAAACTGAAGATGTTGTATCAGGCAACTTTGGAGGCCAAGCAGACGTTCCTCAGTTACCACATCAAGAAGTGTTGATGGCCATTAGTGCATGGGAATACGGTGATACACCAATTGAACTCAGCAATGGCTATGTTATAAATGCTTACGAAGAAGGTGCAAGTGCCGATGACAATGCTTGGATAGTGTTAGACCCACAAGGTAATGAATACGATAGTGGTACTGGCAGTATTGTAGATGTAATGCAAGAGTTTACACCAAAAATAATAGATGAAGGTAAAGCAAATCCAATGATTATGAATCGCGATGGTAAGGAAATTGTACTTACTAAATCCGGTGATTCAATGAAGCCAAAATTTCATTTAAAAATTAATGGCAAAGACCACGGTACATTTGATTCTGAGAAAGCAGCAATGCAACATTCAGCAAGATTAAAAGAAGCAGATACTATGCCTGAAGGTAAAAGTCCACATAAAAAAGGTACTAAGAAGTACAAAAAACATATGGCAGCAATGCATGCCGAGGCTACTCTGCAAACAGGCGGATACGGCAAGCCTAAAAAGTCAAGGCATCAGCAAAAGATATGAAAGCAGTAAAAGGTAAAGATAATATTTTAAGTCTAATTAACAAGTTTGAAACACAACTATATGATCAGGCTGAATTGTTCGGCGGCTTAAAATTAAATGAACTGTCTGAGCGTGATGCACATCTCTGTGATGTAATGCATCAAAAAAATATTTTCAATAAAGTAAACAAAAATGGGTGTGAGTGCTACATTATATACTCAGCAAAACAAAAATTATAGAACACCAGTTCATAAATACCTATATGAACAAGAAAAGACTCTCCAAACAGTTAGACACTATAGCAACCAATGTTGCTAAAAAAGGTATCTATGTTGTAAGCAAACAAGATGATGCATTTATAGTGCAAGAACATGTTTCGAAGTCAATTATAGCAAAAGAACTACCGATGAAGTGTATTGCTTCATACATTTGTAAGTTGCGTAATAAAGGACAAGAGCCTACTATTAACAATAAAAGAAAAATGGATGGTTTAATTTCGCAGTATTATAGATGTAAAAATGACATTATGTACTATAGACACACTATTAAAAATACAAAAGATTTTAATCTAAGCCAGGCAGTTGAAGCAAGACTGTTTGACACCATATGTAAATTCAATTTTACCAAGGATGAATTGAAACGGTTTAATTAAATTGTTCACAAAGATGATAAATAACAGTAATAGAGAATTTAATACCTGGGATTATAAAAATGTTTTTAAAAGAATTCAATCAAAAAGGCGTAAAGAAAATCGCTAAAGTTAACAAAATGCTAAAGGAAGAGTTTGGAGTTTCATTGAAGACCTCCGGATTTCCTAAGAAAGCAAAATTAGACAGTTTACTAGAAACTGCTAACAAAAGTATTGCTTTAATCAAAAGCGGTAAAACTAAGTTTCAACAAGATCCTGATTACGCAAAGTTTTTAGGCATCAAAGATGTTCTTACAACTATGATTAGCGAAGGCATGTACGCAGAATCACCAGCACATGGTGAGATGAAAGAAATGATCAATGCTAGTGTTTGTAGTTTAATGGACAGCGGCTACACTGTAGACGAGGCTTGTGGCGAATGTATGAATCAGTACAGAATGGACTCTCGTTTTGCATATGATGATGAACATGTTATGCCAATTATCCTTTCAGCAGCAAAAAACTACATGGAAGCATGTGGTATGAAGCACGAAAGCATCGAAGAAGAAGGCGAGTATATCCCAGAAACAGACCTTAACGATTCTTTGCTTAGAGAACTTGCTAAAGAGTGTGGTGTTGAATTAACAGGTACAGAAAGCCTAGACGCAATTGAAGAGAAGTTAGAATCTTTTGCTAAAGTAACAGAAAAAAGCAGAGATGCAGTTGTTGGTTTCTTAAACGGTTTAGATGAAGATGCAGTTGCAAACGGTATTAAAATGTTTGGTGCTAAAGTAGCAGAGCAAAACAAATTCACAGGCGCAAGAAAAGACGCTATTGCTAAAGGCGAAAAGAAATTTACAGTAGACGGCGAAGAGTACGAAGTAACAGGCGACACTGAAGACGAAAAGAAAAACGAAAGCACAATGTTTGACAGTCTAGTAGACGACATGATTAATGAAGAAGTTGAAGGTACTAGTATCGAAGAAGCAGAAGTTGTAATGGCAGTAAGAGCATTAGCAGACGACATACAAGGACATGTAGAAGAAATTGGTCGTATGATGAATGAAAGTCTTCCTGCAATTGCAGATCAAATGCGTGGCGAAATGGGTGCTCAAGCAGCAGCTACTTTTGCAGACAGTGTTAATGGTTTACTAGGCGGATACTTAGAAAATTCAAAACTTGCTAAAGATGGTATCGATAATGCTATAGCAGGTTTAATCGGCGCAGGCACAATTGTAAACACAGACGATATGGGTTTAGGTGATACTGCTGACTTAGGCGCACCTGCAGAACCTGAAGTAGGATTAGAAGAGCCAGCAATGGATGTTAACGAACCAGCAGCGGCAGGGCCAGAAGAAGAACCATTAGGCAGAACACCTGTAGAGGTTTAACATGCTAATTAGAGAAGTGATATCAGAGGGATATTTTTCCGATTTAATTCTTACTGTTCAAGATCTACTTGCAAAAGTAGGAGCAAAAGGTGAGACGGATATTCCTACTGAACAATTTAGAGCACTTCTAGCCAAGCAAGGATTTGTTACTACCACAGACGAACTTATTGCAGCAATTGATAAGAGCGGACATGCTAGTAGTGTAAACAGAGAAGTCATTAAAACTAAGAATCAATTACCTGACGAAGTAAGCACAGATGGCGGCGAAGAAGCTGCAGACACAGTATCTGACTTAGCTCAAGGTGCAGCAAGTACTGCAATGAACACGGAGATAGCGTAGCAATGCCAGGCATATTTATAAATGCTAAAACAGCACGAAGCAGTACTAGAAATAATACTGTAATTCACAACGAAGTAACTGCTATTGAGAACGCAGTATATGCTAACGTTGATGCTGGTGTACTTTACGCAAATGTAAACAATTCTACAATGACTAACAGTAATGTGTACTACTATGTATGGAACAACATTACAACAGATCCAACTAAATTAGATCAACTTAACTATGTAAAAAACTACTTTACTAAGTTAGGATACGGTGTTAGTATTATTACAAATCCAAACGATGCAACAGCATTACAGTGGAATATTAGTTGGTAATACCTATAAGTTATTGAAAAGAAAGGCATTTTTAAGTGCCTTTTTTATTGACACAACATCCATCACATGTTATAATACATCTTAACTAATAAAGGTATACTTAATGCTTGTAGAAAAATTCACTTACCCAACTCTCAAAAGGGTAACAGCAAAAAACGGACAACGCCAATACACAGGTGATGATGATCAACCAGTGCCAAGTGTCACAACAGTACTTTCTGATACTGGTGATAAGACAGCACTTATTAACTGGCGTAAGCGAGTAGGCGATGCTGAAGCAAACAGAATTAGTCAAGAAAGTGCAGGCTTAGGTACCAAAGTACATAATGCTTTAGAAAAATATGTATTACTTGAAGAGTACGAAATCAAAGGTAATAACCACATAAGTATTATGGCTAAAAACATGGTTGATGAAATGATCGACAAAGGTTTAAGCCAAGTAGATGAGATATGGGGTGTTGAAGTAGCACTAATAGCTCAAGGATTATACGCAGGTACAAGCGATGCAGTGGGTATGTTTAACGGTGTTGAAAGTATTATAGACTTTAAGACTGCTAAAAAGATTAAAAAGCGTGAATGGATTGAAGATTACTTCATGCAAGGCTGTGCATACGCACTAGCACACAATGAAATGTTTGGTACAAACATCAAACAAGTTGCTATTTTAATGATCGACAGAGAAGGCAAATACGCTGACTTTGTTATTAATGGTGACGAATTTGAAGAATACTGCAATAAATGGGCAATGAGATTAGCAGACTATTACTCATTGCAATGAACAAACTATTAACATTATGTACACCTTTAATTGAATCCGGCGATTTCTACGCAGGTGTAAAAGGTGAAAAAACCGGCCCCATAAGTAGAGAATATCTTACTGGTGTTCTAAAATGCTACATAGACAAAACAGATTCATTATACAGCAAAATACTATCACTGGTGACAAAGCCTGCAGAGGATATACCTGATAATCATCAGCCAGTTATAAAACTATTAAAATATAATGCTGGCGCAAAAGCCGACATGCACTACGATGACTGTACTTATGGAACCAGTATTATTTTATTAGATTCATCTAGCGACTTACAAGGCGGAGAAACTTGTATAAAAACAGATAAGTTTGAAATTATTGACATGAAATCAGGCGACCATATTTTTCATCCCAAAGGTAGATTGCACGGTGTAACAAAACTTACTAAAGGATATAGGCATGTGTTGGTGCTTGTATGGTAAGACTATTATAATAAAGTTTAGTCACTCAAAGTGATAAATACTGTTAAGTAAGTAATTAGAGAGGCTTAACAGTGGCAGAAGAAACAACAAAAATCGTACGAATGCAACAACGCAGAGGTCAGAAACAAGACCTCCCTAAGCCGTTGCGTCCAGGAGAACTTGGATTCGCAACAGATAGTAGACAGTTGTACATTGGCGCCGACACAACAGATCCAGTTTCAGATATATACAATAAAACAGGTATATTTGAAAAAACAGCAAGTGCCCAAAGTATAACTGCAAGTCTTGCTAATATACAAATGGTCAAATTTACAGTGCCTCATAAAATTTATGATAAAGGTGAATTCGACGGCGTTGCAAATGTTGTTAGTTGGACTCCAGCAACAGTAGTTGCGTCAAGTGGCACAACAGTTGGTAGAGAAGGAAAAGTATTTGGTAATATTAATGCTGGTGCAAGTTTTGTAAACAACATAACAGGTTCAGCCTTTGTTCCTACTGATTTACAAGTAGTTAAAAATGGTACTGTTACTGTACCATCTAAGGTAGCATCAATTAGTTCAGGAGAAGATTACTTCTTTGAACAATCTGCTACAGGTCAAAGTGTTTCTACTCACTCTCATACACTTACATTTAGATCGCCTCCGTCAGGAGCAGATGCAGTTTCAATCTCTTATTACAGTAATGCCGCAGTAATTAATGCAGTAACTAGTGCTAACATTGGTTTAACAAGTCAGCCTGGTTTTTATGCTTCAAAAGGTATTACATCTTACAGAGAATTAGACACCAATAATATTAGAGTTGCAGAAGGTATTGGTATTGGCTTTATTGGTATGCAATTTAAGCACATACAAGTAGCAACAGATGTAAAGTATGCACCTAACTCAGCAGACTTTTCGCAGACATTAGGTACATTACTTTTAACAAAGAACGACACTGTAAGAGAAAATGTTACAGCAGTTGCAACAGCATCTGATATTACTTTATCAGCAAACATACTTGCTGGAAGTTATTCATTAGACTCTAATGAGGATTATGATCCTAATGGAGTTTATAACCATACATATATTAAAGGTGGTACTGATTGGCTAGCAGACGGTAAGGTATTATCTATTTCAGACTATGATTTATCGTCAGGTGAAGTTACTGCTACAATACCAAGTAATGCAGCAAGTTTAACAAGACAAGTAACAGGCGCTGATGCTGGTGTTGGAAGTAAGTTAAGAATAACAGTTGAGAATGTTGAGAATACACAAATTGTTGATAGTGTTAAATTTATAGATTTAAGTGGTACTAATGTATCAGGCTTAGATGGTACTGTAGTAAATGTTGACACAGCAATTGGAGCAGGTGCGGTTAGTACAGTAAGTAAAACTATCAGTTTGGATATAGCATTTAACTCTGCAATGGCCACAGACCCTGCTAACTTAGTTTATATAACATACAAGAATAAAGATGCTTCCAATGTTGTTGTAAACAGTGAAAGACATGGTAATCCAGTTGGTGGTTCTGTAACATTAACAAACAATGAAGCAGCAAATCCAACAGGTACTAAAACAGTTGCCGCTGTTACTGATAACACATTTATTCTAAACACTGGTTCAAACATAACTGGTAATGTAACAAACTTAACATTTACTCCAGTTATATCTAGTGCTACAGTTGAAGCGACACCGGTTGTTTCAATGAACTTAGCCTCAGCATCAACCCCTGCAGATGTACAAACACTTGTTAATGGTGCAAACTTATGGCCTAGAATTAATAGTATACCTGGTGCAGCTGACAAGATGTATATTACACATGCTGAATCAGTACAGAAAACACCATTTACTTTTGCGTTACACGAAGATACATCAAGCACAGTAACAGCAATAGGACTTAAAGCCGACGAATACGATAGACCAACTGCAACTGTTAAAGCAAAACTTGAAGATTGGTTAAACGAAACATTAACCGATCCTACTGTTAACATATTTAAAGATGTATATGTAAATGCAGAATTTAACTCCACAGCAGCAGGTGGTAATCCTGTGTTTACCGATTGGCCATTAAACTTAAACAGTTCAATTGGTGAGATGAATTTTGAAGAAAGAACAGAAGCTCGAGACTTTGCAAAAATATTAAACAACTTATACTTTGAATCAACTAATCCTGATATAAGAGGATTAATGAATATCAAAACAAACATTGAGTTCTTAACAGCAGAGGCACTAGCGGCAGGACAAGCAACAACAGATTTCCCTACACCAGAGCAGTTAACATTGCCAACAGGAACAAACAATCCTGTTAACGAATTAGACATTTCAATGTCACCAGGTGAAGGACAATTAAATACTGTATTTGTAGAATATGCTATGCATGCCACAACTAGTTCAGGCAATTATCGCCGTGTAGGTACACTAATGTATTCCGGTGATACAACAATTAACGATGTTGTATTAACAGATAACTACACAGATGCTCGTTCAGGTACACTAACAGGTAATGTAGACTTTGTTGGTGGTGTAACAGGTACAACTGGATTTATAAAAACTAATAACACATTAAGTCCTGCCTGTTCGGTGCAAGTTAGATATATTGCACGTAGATGGCCAGACTAATACAAGTTTAATTTATGTTCAACAAACACCAAACGTCATCAGAGCGTTTGAATGCATGGCGTACAGTAAGACAGCAAGAATACAAAACAGTAGAACCTTTGCTAGAAGCGTTTGCGCCTATCAAACCTATACCTAGGTATATAGACTACTACACTCCTCGTGACTGGCCTAATGTGTTTGAAATAGTATCTGAAGGATACTTTTGCCAGTCTGGAATCACTCTAATATTAGCGGCTACACTACACAATAAAGGATTCATTTCCGATGAAGAATTGTACTTTGAAGTGATAAGTAATCATATAAATGGAAATGATGGACTGGTGCTAATACATGATAACTTAGCATACAATTTTATACCAGGAAAGACAGTTAGTATGCAAGAAGTAATAGACAATAGCACTCGATTTAATTCCCATAAAATTAAAACATCCGCACTTTTTTCTTGACATTTACACCGTTTTATTGTACAATTTGCTTCTGGTAAATAATACACTAAAAACTTAATTAGAAACAAACAGACAACGGATAAACACATGCAAGTACAAAAACGATCTGGGCAACTCGAAGATATCAACATAGACAAGTTGCACAAGGTAGTACAATATGCCTGCGAGGGCATTACTGGTGTTGCACCAAGTGAAGTAGAGATTAACAGTCAGATACAATTGTACAACGGAATTACAAGTACTGATATACAAGAGACACTTATCAAAAGTGCCGCTGATTTAATTAGCGAAGAATCACCAAATTATCAATATGTAGCAGGAAGGCTAATCAACTATCATTTGCGTAAAGCAGTGTATGGTGAGTTTCAGCCACCGTGTTTATGTGATATCATAGACAAAAATATCAAGCAAGGATTTTACGATAGAGAAATTTTAATTGCATACACAAAGGACGAAGTTGATACACTGAGCAATTACATCAATCACAGTAGAGATGAGTATTTAACTTATGCGGCTATGGAACAATTCCGTGGCAAGTATCTTGTGCAGAACAGAGCAACAGGCGAAATATACGAAACACCACAAGTGTGTTATATGCTTATTGCTATGACATTGTTTAGTAAGTACGACAAAGAAACAAGACTTGACTATGTTAAAGCATACTACGATGCAATTAGTACATTTGAAATAAGTTTGCCTACACCAGTTATGGCAGGTGTGCGTACACCACAAAGACAGTTTAGTAGTTGTGTACTAATTGAAACTGATGACAGTTTAGACAGCATTAATGCAACTACAAGTGCTGTAGTTAAGTATGTAAGTCAAAAGGCCGGCATTGGTATTGGCGCAGGTAGTATTAGAGCAATCGGCTCACCTATTAGGAGTGGAGATGCAACTCATACAGGAGTTATCCCCTTCTATAAACTTTTTCAATCAGCAGTTAAGTCATGTTCACAGGGCGGTGTAAGAGGTGGAGCAGCCACACTATACTATCCTATTTGGCACACAGAAATTGAAGACATGCTGGTGTTAAAGAACAACAAAGGCACAGAAGAAAATCGTGTAAGGCACATGGACTATGGTGTACAATTTAATAAGTTAATGTACGAAAGATTATTAACAGGTGGAGACATTACATTGTTTTCACCGCATGATGTGCCTGGCTTATATGATGCTTTCTTTGCTGATCAAGATAAGTTTAAAGAACTATACGAAACAGCAGAAAGAAACACTCGTATTAAAAAGAGATCTGTTAAGGCAATGGATTTATTTTCTGCGTTCGCAACAGAACGCAAAGACACAGGTAGAATATACTTAATGAATGTTGATCATGCTAACACACATGGAGCATTTGTAGAGGATGTAGCACCTATTAAGCAAAGTAATTTATGCTGCGAGATTAACTTACCAACTAAGCCATTAACAAGTGTTGATGATGCAGAAGGTGAAATTAGTTTATGTACTTTAAGTGCTATCAATTGGGGTGTTATTAAAGACTTCAAACAGATGCAACGAGTATGTAACCTTGCTGTAAGAGGCTTAGACGCACTCTTAGACTACCAAAGTTACCCAGTACTTGCAGCACAGTTAAGCACAATGAAACGCAGACCGTTAGGTATCGGTATTATTAACTTTGCATATTGGTTAGCAAAGAATGACTCAACATATCAAGATCCTAACTTAGAGTTAATTGACGAATGGGCTGAAGCATGGAGTTATTTCTTAATTAAGGCAAGTGCAGATTTAGCAGTTGAGAAAGGCGAGTGCCCAGGAACAGTCGAAACTAAGTACGGTAGAGGATTAACACCTAATCAAACATACAAGAAAGAAGTTGACGAGCTAGTTAAGCATCAAGAAAGACAAGATTGGAAAGGATTGCGTAAGCAGTTAGCAGAGACTGGTATCCGTAATTCAACACTGATGGCACTTATGCCAGCAGAAACATCAGCACAGATTAGTAACAGCACAAATGGTATTGAACCACCACGCAGTTACATCAGTGTTAAACAAAGTAAGCACGGTGTATTAAAACAAGTAGTGCCGGGTTACCCAAGACTTAAAAATAAGTATGACTTATTGTGGGATCAAAAGTCTCCGCAAGGCTATTTAAAAATAATGGCTGTATTACAAAAGTACATAGACCAAGGTATTTCGGTAAATACATCTTACAATCCAGAACACTACGAAGATGAGAAAGTGCCAATGAGCGTTCTCATTAAAGATATAATTACATTTTACAAATACGGCGGTAAGCAATTGTACTATAATAATACTAACGACGGACAAGGCGAGTTAGATACAGAACAAAAACTAGAAGCATTAGAAATTACCGAAGTAGAAGAGGATGATTGCGAATCGTGCAAAATATGAAATCAGTTTTAAATACAAATAAAAAATATAATCACATGGAAGCAAAAATGTTCCTAGACCCTAATGGCGGTGTGTGTATGCAACGGTATGATACAATTAAGTATCGTCAGTTTGAAAAACTCACCGACAAACAATTGGGATTCTTCTGGAGGCCAGAAGAGGTTGATATTGCCAAAGACTCAAAAGACTTCAAAGACTTAGAGGCACACGAGCAACATATCTTTACATCAAACTTAAAAAGACAAATACTCTTGGACAGTGTTCAAGGGCGTTCACCTAACTTAGTGTTCTTGCCTATTGTTAGTCTACCAGAATTAGAAACCTGGATAGAGACTTGGGCATTTAGTGAAACTATTCACAGCAGAAGTTATACACATATCATTAGAAATGTATATCCTGACCCGAGCAAAGTTTTTGATGAGATGACAAGCATCGAAGAAATTGTAGACTGTGCTGACAGCATTACACAATGCTATAATGATCTTTATGACTACAATGACTTAATGCGTAAAGGTGCAGCAAAGTATAGTTTATACGAGCATAAAAAGAAACTATGGAAATGTTTAATGAGTGTAAACATACTAGAAGGTGTGCGTTTTTATGTATCGTTTGCATGTAGTTGGGCATTTGCTGAAGTTAAAAAGATGGAAGGTAATGCTAAAATTATTAAGTTAATTGCTAGAGATGAAAATGTTCACTTAGCAAGTACACAGCACATGTTGAAATTATTACCTAAAGAAGATGAAGACTTTGCAAAAATTGCAGAAGAAACTAGAGAAGAATCAAAGCAAATGTTTATCGAAGCAGTTGAGCAAGAAAAAGCATGGGCTGAATACTTGTTCAAAAATGGAAGTATTATTGGACTAAACGCAGAGCTATTAAAGCAGTATGTAGAATACATTGCGGCTAAGCGAATGACTAACATCGGCTTAGAAAAAGTTTACACTGCAGGAACACACCCATTACCGTGGACACAAAAGTGGATAGGCGGTAGTGATGTACAAGTAGCACCACAAGAGACAGAGATTAGTTCGTATGTAATTGGTGGTACAAAACAAGATGTTACGGAGGAAACCTTTAAAGGTTTAACCCTTTGAGACCTTTTGATCAATACAAAAGATTTTTTGCTTTTGGTTGTAGTTTCACAAGATATCATTGGCCCACATGGGCAGACATTATAGGACATGTAACTCCAGAATACTACAATTATGCACAAAGTGGCGCTGGTAATCTATTCATATCCAATAGCATAGTAGAAGCAAATCTTAGGCACAATTTTACCAAAAACGATTTAATTATGGTTATGTGGTCTAGTATATGCAGAGAAGATCGTTATAGAAACGGTTTTTGGTCAACTCCAGGAAACATTTATTCCGACGGTGTATTTGAACCAAAAGAGTTTGTTGAAAATTGGGCAGATAATAGATTTTATCTTATAAGAGACTTAGCAATTATAGAACAGTCTCATGCATATCTAAAAAGTTTGCCTTGTGATTTTGATATGCTTAAAATGGTCGAATTCGAAGATACATCCGGAGGCAAAGACTCGCCTGAATATAACGAAAGTAATCCAGATGTTTTAAACCTTTACCATACCACAACAGAAAAAGTTAAGCCTAGTATTCACAAAGTAATATATAACAACGAATGGGAGTCACTTGAGATAGCAGGTTGGGGCAATAAAGGGCAAACAGCAGACTATCACCCTACTACACTAAATTATCTAAAATACTTAGAAAGTTTTTATACTTGTAATGACAAAATGACAGGCTTTGCAAGATACTATAATAAAGCACTACTAAAGTGCAGTTCTTTAGATGATACTATAGGATTCTGGAATCGACCCATGCAGACCAGGTTATGATATAAATAATCACACACAGAGGAAACACACATGTATAAATTAGAAGAACTCTCAGGTGAAGTTATCACCTTAAAACTTATGAGCGGCATCGAAGTACTAGCACAACTGCTAGGAGTAGATGAGGACAACAAACTGTTTACAGTTGGTGAACCAAAGATTGTTGTTATTAACGGTGCTGATCTTGCACTAATTCCTTATATCTTTACAGGACCAACTGACGAGGTTACAATGCCCATGTCAGCAATTCTAAGCGTCTGTAAAGCAAGTGAAGACAGTATTGCAGACTATGAAGCTCTTAATGAACAAGAAGCAGACATAGGCATTTTCGAAGAAGAATAGCATTATAGGGCATTACAACCGTATATGTCCTGCTGATTTAAATTGTTGTATAAATACTCTTTATAAGTGTATATAAGTTAATTATATATGCATGTTAACCCTCAACACGCAGACGACATGAAAAAAAGATACAACAACAACTTTCCTAGGTTAGTCGAAGACTTAGAAATATTCACACTGTCCAGTATTTTCTTATTCTCTATACTTGCGTTAACTCCAGCATTATAATGAAACATGCAATGTGTTACATGATATTACTCTTTGCTGCCAATACAGATAGTATAGCAGGCATAATGCGTGGATTGCGTGATGTAGACAATAATATTTACTACCTGGAACCAAAAAATGATCGTTAGAGACGCAACACCCGAAGAACAAGCAGAATGGTTTAAAACAGACTATTTCATGAAAGGCGATTTTAGTGCTATGCAATTGTTTGTGGTTATACCAGCAGTTATACAAATAGTAGTATTCTTTTCTATGTTAGCAGTATTTAAATTAAATAGTGTCCTATTTTAGAAACACATTTAGACTACTAGTAGGTGTCGGTAAGTCAGAACATAACACTGCATCACCTTTTCAAATTCTTATAACAGCAATAGCATTAGGCTTTGCATTCTTAGGCTCTATATCGTTACTGCTAATAATGGCGAGTATAATCATATAAATAGTAGTATGGCAAAGATAGCAAGAGTAAAAACAGATACTGCAAAAGGTGTTATACTAGGACCTGGAGCATCAACAGTATTTGCTGATAATAAAAAAGTTTCTTTAATAGGAGATAAGGTTGCTCCTCATGGCAAAGCACCACATACTGCACCTACACTAGTGTCAAATGGCGCAACTACAGTGTTAGCAGACGGCGGTATTCCTGCTAAACAAGGAAGTACTGCTACATGTGGACATAATGTTAGTAGCGGTTCGCCAACTGTTGAAGTAAGTTAAACAACTTCTAATATATCAGTAATACTATTATTGTATATGTTTATAGTAGATAAATCTATTCTTACAAACTTAGCAAGTTCTTGCATTACTGATAGGTTGTATGCATTACTTGTATCTACTTCGTAATAATCCCAATCACCGCATAATGCGTAACTAAATATTTGAGCAATACCCGAACCTTTGATAACATGTCCTTTGATAGTGATATTAATAATATCATCTGTGTCTAAGTCTTTTGCTGTTATTGGTACAGGTAATTTTTCTAGTTCGTCGATTGGTGTTCCTTTAATACTTCTAACTTTTGTTTTTAATAAGTTCCATCCTATTGCTGTTTGTGCCAATGTTGGTTGATTTGAACCAACAGGATGAATATCGTATAACCATTTACCTTGTTTAGATATTACACTAAAGCATTTGTTACCAAACAACGGATCTTCTAGTACTTCAAATGTAGCACCTATAGCTCTACAAAAATGTTCTATTGCAGGTTGTTGATGAGCATTGTGCTTAAATTTGTAAAATTTTATGTGTGCTTTGTTACCTACAGTTATTATGTTTTCTTTAATATGATTCCATTCAGCACCTAAGAATACTTTACCACATTGTTCGTATATGCCGTCAATATTAAAGATAATGTTTATACTTGCATCTTGCTCTTTGTATAAACAACTAGCATCTACTATACTTTTTACTGCCTTATTCTCAGCCATTCCGTAGGTGTTAACCATAATGTATACACCTTGTATAGTCATAACACGCACAAACGGTGCAAGTTTACTCCACTCTAATGCATCACCGTATTCGTTATCCATTGTAATAGATTTTAAATCTGGTAAGTCTTGAGTGATTTCAACTAAGGTGGGATATGAGGCTTCTATGTCGCCTATTGATCTATGCTTAAACACAGAACAAAGCCACTGACCAGCGGCGCTTAGTGGATTAAAAACGCGACTGTGTGTTGTTGTATCTACTCGTAAGTTTTCTATAGTCATAAAAAAAGGTACCAATTGTATTTAGTACCTTCTTTTAACTAAGTCTAAGTTATTTGATCTGGTTATTAATAGATGCTGAGTATTGAATTACTTCTTCGTAATCGCTATCGTCATCGTTATAGTAATACTCTGTTGATGTATTTAACTCTATTTCTGAAGTTGCATACACACCAATTGAATACTCTTCAACATAAACTTTGTCACCCATTGTGCCTTTAACAGCAAAGTGATAAACACCTGGTGCTAAACTTTCTGCACAGCCACCTGCAACAGTTGCAGTAATTGTAACAATACCAGTTGCTGTATCAAAAGCCATCCATGGCGCTAAAGGACTAAAGTCTAACACTGCGACATTAGTTACATCTGCATGTAAACCAATATCGACTGTTGCTGTTTGTCCATGTTGTATGTTTTTTAACCTACCTGATGGAATCTGTGTAAATGTTACATCTGATGTCATCGGTAATGAAAGTATTGATAAACTTACTTTATTGTATTCTGCAGTCTTACCTGCTGGGTAAGATAAGTTATCATAACTAAGAATTGTTTGGTAGTTGTCAGCAGTAGATGTTGATCTAGGTAAACGAGCCATTTCGTTACCACGTGTTACCATGTATGATTTAATTGTTTCTGCTGATGCACTTGGATATAAGTTCATGAAGTGCGTAGCACAACCTGCTACCATAGCAGATGATACTGATGTTCCCTGAGCTGGTACATAGTTACTAGTGTTTGCTAAGTCTACTACACATACTTCTTCACCAATTGCGAATATATCAATCTTGGCTGCACTTTGTACTAAACCTCTACGAACTGGAGTTGTTTCGTCATCAACATAATCAATCAATGGCATTTGACTGAAAGTTGATACATGGAATGTTTGGCTGTGTGAACCAACAGTTGTAATAGTATCCAAACCACCTGGTGTAATTGTATCAACATCAACACCACAACCTGCGTTACCTGCCGCTGCAACTAGCATTAAGTTTTCTGCTAACATCTGGTTAAGTTTAGCATCAATTAATGCGTTCTTAGTCATAGACCAAGCCATCAATACAACTTTAGGCTTAGACGCATCGTTAGCTCTATGGTGTATTAATACTGCTTCTAATGCATCAATAACATCGCCTGCTGTAATTGTACCTGTAGCATCGTCGAACATCTTAACATTTTGTATAGTTGTACCTTTAGCACTACCAATTGACTGACCAATTATAAGTGATGCCATTTTAGTTCCGTGACCGTCAGTGTCACCAAAACCAGTTGCATCTGGGCAACTGTGTAAATCAGTTACTAATGGTGTTTCGCCAAACTCTTGGTGATACGGATCAAAACCAGTATCCATTAAGTAGACAGTTTGTGTTGCACCAAATGTGCCGTCTAGTGGATGCCAGTAATACTGGTAGTTAGGGTTAATTGCTGTAGTTGATAAATGCTCAGAATCTTGTTCGTCACTTGCTTCAGTAAATGCTTCAAGTGCAACGTTAAGTGCTTCGCCGTTTTCAGATGATTCGGTTACTCCTGCTAGTCCTGAGACTTGGCCTGTTGTTCCTGAAACTCCGTATGTAAGTGGGAAAGAATAAGTCTTCGTTATTGCTAATCCTGCGTTTGTAATTGCCAGCTCTGCCGCCCCTGCGTTTGCATAAGTTGACGAGTCTAGTGATATAATAAAGTTTGCCATTTAGTTTTGCTCCAAAAAACGAATTTGTATTCGGTTTAGCTCCATAAGTATGTATTAAGTATATTTATCATCTTTTGCAAAGATAGAGATCATTTATGATAGAATTTGGAAATCCGCCAGCATTGCAGTATTACGAGGAAGAAAAGTTTCTCAGTATTACAATCAAGAAGCCATCAGGCAACAGTTCCTTGTTGGATTTAATAAAAGAACAACTGTCGCATATCGAAAAAGCACACATTTGTCTAAGCGGTGGCGGCGATAGTCAGTTTGCTTTAAGAGTTTTACAACAATTAGATGTACCTATAACAGCACACACCTACCTTACTACTTGGCAAGGTGCACCTATTAATTCTGACGATGTAATGACTGCTAAAATGCTTACCGATAGAGAAAACATCGAACTTCATGTTACACAAATTGAATTATATGATTTCTTCAAAGACAAGAAACATTTAGAATACGGTAAAAAATATGCAACAGCAAGTCCACAGATAGCAGTACACCTTCACTATTTAGATACTGCATTCAAAGACATTGATGGCACAGTAGTACTAGGCGGTGATGTTCCAATGCTGATCAAAGACTCGCCACATGCAGAAGGGCCAGCAGACATTGCAGGACTCAGTGGTTCTTTTATAATGAAAAATACACAGGCATATCATGCAATAGCAAGAGACAACAATTTTGATATAATAAAAGACCTTCTCTATTGCACACCTCAAATAATATATAAAGCATTAGAACTTAGCATAGACATTGTTGAAAAATATCAAATGCATTGTGAAGTAGGTGACACAAACGGATATGCACATAAATTAAAACATGCAATTTACGAAGAGATATTACCAGGTGGCATTAACCCGTTAATGAAAAGCACAGGCTTCGAAAGATTGAAAAAATATCTTGCTTCACAGTCAGGTATATATAACACATTTGATTTAAAATATAGAACACCAATGGAACTAGCATATAGAGATATGCAACGAGATGCAACTCATGATGCTGAGTTCGGTGATAGCCCAGGAACCGACGGCACCGTTAGATATAAAGCAGGCAAACTGCCACAAGAATTATCAGAGAGATACCGAGCAGCTATAGAAGATAACAATAGCAAAAACATATACGAATACTACTTCGACTTTTAATAACAGCCATAATTAAGATAAATACTGCTATAATACACATAGGAGTAACAAATGGCATTATCAGAATTTTCTACCAAGGACAAAGGGATGGTCCTTGCATTATTCGCTAATCAATGTTATCAACCACCGGAACAATTATTTGAACCAAAGAATGGCATACCAGATTTAGCACCACTTAAAAAGTTTTTAAACAAACCACTACCACCAACATACATTGATGTTGACGGAGCTCAGGCTTATGTCATGAGCGACAAGGACGATGTATTGATTGCATGTAGAGGAACAGAACCAACAGCATTAAATGATGTAAAAGCAGACCTTAACACATTTAGAATGCCTCACCCAGTAGCAGGTAAAGTACACCAAGGCTTTTACGGTGAGTATGAAAAAGTAATGCCAGATATTAAAAAAGCATTAGCAAAGCACGACAAGAAAAACACTAAGAGTGTTTGGGTATGTGGACATAGTTTAGGTGGAGCAATGGCTGTACTAGTTGCTATGGATATCAAACCCGAAGGCGGATTATACACATTTGGTCAACCAAGAGTTGGCAATGTTGAGTTCTTAAAAGCAATTGACTTTCCTTACTTTAGATATGTTAACAACAATGATGTGGTTCCTAGTGTGCCGCCAAGTTTTGCAGGACTATGGTACAAGCACCAAGGTCATCTTAGATACATTAACACATATGGCAATATTAGAAAAGCAACACCTTGGCAAAGATTTAAAGATGGTTGGAGAGGTCGATGGGCAGCTCTCAAGCAGTTTAAATTTATCGACGGTGTAGCAGACCATGGTATGGGACACTACTATAATTTTATTGCTAACATGGACGACAAAGGCGAACAACCTAAATAGTAAAATCTTATATTGTGATTAAGTGTGCCGTTATTATAATTTTGGCGTATAGATAAATACATGCACATATAATTAAAAGGAGACAACATTGTCTAATAAAACACCATATGAGATAAGACTTGAACTTCTCCAAGAAGCGAGGCTTATCCTCCAGGCAAAAGCAAAGCAACCTGAACAGATGCCTTCCACTGAAGAAATAGTTTCTGAGGCAGAAAAGCTCAACGAATTCATTTCTAGCAAACCTTCCAGATAACAAGATAAATCTAGCCATTTATCTTGTCCTCCCCTAAAGAATAAAAGTAAATATACAGAACATAAAGTTTAAATGCTGCTGTAGCTCACTCGGTAGAGCAGCTGATTTGTAATCAGCAGGTAGTCAGTTCGATTCTGACCAGCAGCTCCACTACACACTACAGGACAACAAATGTCAAACAGAAAAAGTAAGTCTAAAAATAAAGGCACCCCGGCAAAGAAAACAGAAGCCGCATCAACTAACACTAATAAAGAAAATGATGTGATGCATCAACTTCTTGATGCTAAGATTGAAATACCATTAGGTCTATTAAGACAAAAACATATCTTTATTGCAACGCCTTGTTACGGTGGACAAATTGGAGAGCCTTACTTTAGAAGTATGATGCGTTTTGCAATCTTGTGTAACAAGTACGACATCAAGTATACAATTAGTACTCTTGCTAACGAAAGTTTAATTACTCGTGGGCGTAACACACTAACAAGTTTCTTTATGGAAAATCCAGAAGCAACACACTTGTTCTTTATTGATGCTGACATTGAATTCCAGCCAGAAGATATTTTGCGTATGGTTGCATACGATAAGCCAATTGTTGTTGGTGCGTATCCTAAGAAAGCATTGAACTGGAATAGTATTATTGAAGCCGCAAGAAACGATGAGACAGAAACAGCAGATACAATTGAAGGACACAGTTCCAACTATGTTGTAAACTTTGACTTTGTTAAAGATCAAGAAGGTAACAGAACAGGGCAAGTTCAAATTGTAGATAACTTAGTTAAACTAAAAGATGCTGGCACAGGCTTTATGTGTATTAACAAAGAAGTAATACAAAAAATGTTTGACACACATCCTGAAACAAAATATGTAAATGACATTAATGTTGATGCTAAGTTTGAACCATTTATGTATGCACTATTTGATTGCATCATTGACCCAGAAAGCAGACGATACTTATCAGAAGATTATACCTTCTGCAGACGCTGGCAGGACATGGGTGGCGAAGTTTGGCTAGACCCACGCACAGCACTTAATCATGTTGGACACTACACATTCAGAGGTAACATTAGAAAGTTATTCACTGGAAAAAACGATAAGCCTGTTACTAACACATAGGAAACAAAATGACTCCAGAGAAAAAAATAACAATACTTTTACCAACAAGAGGTAGACCTCAACTTCTTAAAAAGAGTTTAGAGTCACTTATTTCTAAAGCAACTAATCCTAGTGATATTGAAATTATGCTAGGGCTAGACGAAGATGATACTGCAACCATTGACTATATCAAAGATGAAATTGCACCTTACTTACAAGAACTAGGTGTAGAAGCAAGAGCAAATATTTTTCAACCATTGGGTTACGAAAACTTGCATACTTATGTAAACACATTAGCAGGTGCAGCATTAGGCGAATGGTTATTCTTTTGGAATGATGACGGGCTAATGGAAACACAAGGCTGGGACGATGTAATCAAAGGCTATGACGGACAATTTAAGTTACTAGCACCAAGAGATAATCACAACGGACACCCTTATGCAATTTTTCCTATCGTGCCTAGAGACTGGTACATACTTACTGGACACCTAAGTCAAAATGCACAGAACGATGCATGGCTTAGTCACATTGCATACATGTTAGATATCTTTGAAAGAATCGATGTAGAGTTTATCCACGACAGAGCAGACATCACAGGTAACAATGATGATGAAACTTTCAAAAATAGAAAGTACATGGAAGGTAATCCTTCTGACCCTAAAGACTTTGGACATGAACAAATGCAACATGCCCGTGTAGCAACTGCACATAAGATTGCTTGGTTTATGGAAAAGGCAAACTTAGGTGACCTAACATGGTGGAACAAAGTAAAAGCAGGTGACCAAGACCCATTTGAAAAAATGAAATGGGGCGAAGGTGTTAAAGGAGCAGGACAACTAGCCTCTGTAAATGATGATCAACTCCCTGACGATACTGTACTAACATTGTAATGAGCATTTCATTTGACCTCGTAATTTTAATAGATTGCTGGGAGTTAGATAGTGAATGGGGACAAGAACAAACAACCTTCGAAACTAGGACACCTGAATTCTATAGACGCATTGTAAAAAAATTAAGAAATTATAATTTTAAAAATGTTGTACTAGCAAGTCATAATAAATGGGATCTAGAAGATAGCATACCAGATACATCTAAATGGTTAGTAGATAATATACAGAGCAAAAATAATGGCTTTGATCTCAAATTTAGAAAATGCGAAAATATTATAGAAGTGTTTAGAGAATTTCCTGAAGCACTGCATTCTGGTTTAGACTATAACAACAATCCTAATACTTTAAGAATTCTTATATGCGGTCAAGCATTTAAAGTATGTACACACTACCGGCCTTTAGGATTTATAGGTTGGCTTCAACAAAAACAAAATGGGGTATTTACTCACGCAGACTTATTATTCGAGCCCAATAAGCGATGGATTACTGAACAAAGTTTTGATGACGATCCTATTATACTATGGGATATTGTAGAAGAAGATTCGTATACAGCAGGAATAATAGACGCTAATTATTCAGCGAGTGCTAACATAATGCACGCCGCTGAATTAAAGGATTTGTAAGTTATTGAAAAATAAGACAAAATTTTTGTTGACTTTTAAGTGTGAGACTGTTATAATAACAGCATGAAAACACACGCAATGATAGATATAGAAACACTCGGAACAGAACCAGACTGTGTAGTATTATCAGTGGGTGCTGTTAAATTTGACCCATTTATGTCTACAGAGCCACATGCTAAGACGCTGTGGAAGCCTGAGATTGATGCACAAACAACTGCTGATCGCAGTGTGTTAGATAGCACATTAGAGTGGTGGGCAAAGCAACCAACACATATTCAAGACGAAGCATTCAGCGAAGAAGGTAGAATACCATTAGCTCAATTCTTTGGTGAACTAAACAAGTATCTTGTTGGTGTTGATAAAGTTTGGTGTCAAGGTCCTCAGTTTGATATGGTTATACTTGAGAACTTGTTCAAGCAATTTGAACATCACAGAGGTTGGGCATTTTGGCAGATCATGGATTGTAGAACAATCTTTAACATGATGCCTGTCGATCCTCGTAAAGCAATACAACAAGACTTACACAGTGCTGATGCTGATGCCTTTTGGCAAGCAGTTTGTGTACAGCAAACATACAAACACTTCAACATAACTGAGAGGTAAACACAATGTCAATTTTCGTTGCTGGACCATCTGGCGGGAAGCCTTACGATAAAGATGTTGCACTAAAAATAGAATCAGCAATTGCTATTATGAGTGCAAAATTAGGCATTGCACATATACCAATGGAGTTTGATATAATATTGGGTCGTACTGTGAACAAGACAGATGGCGATTGCGAAGGTTGGTGTTTTGCAAAACAATATAAAAAATCTAAGCCATGGGAGGTAAGTATTTTTGTTTGGCGTAAGAAGCGTTTCCGTGATATGATTAAAACTCTTGCACACGAAATGATACATGTAAAGCAGTTTGTCAAAGACGAACTTGACTTAACTGATAACAGATTTAAAGGTAAGAAGTTTGTTGCTAAGAAGAATCAAAGTGCATATTGGGACGCTCCATGGGAGAAAGAAGCCTATGCAAAGCAAGATAAATTAGCTCAATATTATTTCGATTATTTGAAAAAGAATGCTTGACATATGGTATATACAACTGTATAATAGCCAAACTAACTAAGTAGGATAACATCAATGACAATTGAAGTGATTGAGCTCGACGAACAGCCGGATGGCACTGCTAGACTAGTCCTAGATATGGACAATGAAACAGCAAGAATATTAATCGAAAGTGCAGTTGTTGCAGCCTTAACGGGGTATGTAGATAAGCATGAATCAAATTATAGTCCATATCAAACAGAACTGGACTTGTGAACAAATGCCCGGGTGGTGGAATAGGTAGACACAAGGGACTTAAAATCCCTCGCCAGCAATGGCATGACGGTTCAAGTCCGTCTCCGGGTACCATTTTAAAAAACAGCAACTGGGTTCGGGAGGATCATCCCAATAATATCCTCACCCTAAAAGAGTAGAACAGTTGTTGTACCAATTCTGGTCAGGCTCTCCCAGGGTAAAAAGAGAGCCCACAATTTGACGGAGTATAGCTCAGTCTGGTAGAGCACCTGGTTTGGGACCAGGGGGTCGTAGGTTCAAGTCCTGCTACTCCGACCAAATCAACCAACAAGAGGAAATGGTTAGTAATGAAAAATCGTTATGGTGTAGAATATAGTTACGTTAAATATGATGACAACCTCTATCGGTTCAACATGGATGAAGGCAGTATGAACTATATGCGATACGGAGGTAAAGAAGATCAAGACGGAATCGACCCTAACGATCTTGGTTTCTTTGATCCAAGTGGTGGGCCATTTGTTTCAGTCGGTGGTAAAATCTACTGGGACGAGATTCACGAAGCAACTGAGCAAAAACCTTTGACGGTAACCCGAATCATGAATCGTGGTGCAGAAGGTTTGTTTGTCGAGGTAGAGTGATGAGTGAAGAATATCTACCAGACAATTGGGTCGTACTAAAGATCAACAACGAAGGCAAGACACTGTACAAAGTGCTTGCCGGATGGAGTGGTGGTTATCTTAATGGCGATGCATGGCGAATGAACAGTGGCATTACCCGTGTAGAAGACCACGAAACATATTACAGTTTTTATGGTTACAGTGGAAGTGTTTACAAAGTTTGGAAAGGCCATTACCGTTTACGGATGAACAATGCCGGTATCTATAACAAACTCAAAGAGCAGTTCGGTGATGCAGTTGAACTGATGCCTGAAGACACAGATTGGATGGGTTTAGATTATGAATGACAACAAAAAAGAATTGCTTGAAGGATTAGACGAACTGCGTGAAGAACAGCAAAAGGCACACTTAGAGTACGAAGCCAAGAACGATGCATGGTGGAACGGTCTCACTGAAGAAGAACGTGAAGATGCGTTCTATGCTGTAATCAAACGAATGTATCAAGCAGAGGTTGTAGACCGTGGTACTTATCGTTGGGCACTGTATGATGTGTTTGGGTTTGATATGAACATGTATGGGCGTGGTATGGACTGCGGTTATCTTAACTTACACAATATGATTTTCGATAGTTTTGAGTTGAGTGCTATGAAGAATGTAACTCGCTTTGAAGTGATTGATGATAAAGGTCGTACTTATGTTAAGTATCTCAAGGACAATGAAGAAATCAAGTATAGTTTACAAGATGATGACCGCACTCTGAAAGTGTTTATTGACAGCCAACATTGGAAAGAAGATTTATGACAATGCCTTTTGAGAGAACACAAGCGGTATTACGAACAGAACGATTTCTGCTGGATCTGCGTAATCCTAAGAAATATCCTCGTGTACCCAAAGAAGTGCGTGAAGAAGCCAGTCGGTTGTTGAAACACTATCCGTCACAGTACGATATGATGTACATTGATGAAAGTTTTGAACCGTTGGAGAGAATAGATTATGAGTAAAATCCACATTGATCGATTCACCAGCAACAACCCAGAACTCACATTTGACGATGTGGTACAGAACATTCGTATGGGTGTTACTGATAAAGGAACCGTGAATGTTCATTTCGAGACTCGCGACAAATACATAGAGGTGGAAGCCAACGGTACAGTTGGTGGCCCAGACTATAAGGGCCAGACGATTCATCTTTCTCCTCATCTATGGATTATTGGGGATGGTGGCCTAGGACGACAGTTGGACGGGACGGATGATGAGTTTTACGATCATCCAAACTTTTGGAGCGTAACACTAATAGTTGACACGGAGGACAATAAATATTATACCAGTAGTGTGATTGCATTGAAGCACGAATATTTTGTGAGTTATGTCCTCGACAGTGAAGTGATGAACCATGATTGCCTTGGTGAAGTTGAAATTATTGAATGGGTGGAGGAGAGTGAGTGATTATGAATGATGTTAAACTGGAGAAGGGTGCACGATGAAAGAAATCACTGATGAAGAATACAATCTCTTCAAAAAACTGACTAAGATTTGGTTTCATACTCAGCCGGATAAGACAGGCTCATTCTTTATATGTGGTGAAGCAGGTAACAGTGATGAACATGGATTGCCAGAGATTATTTTAGTATGCCCACAAATGGGCACAAACACCACAGCAGTGTATAAACGAGACCTTGTTGGAAGAAGTGGACAATGAAGAAACGATTGGTAGTTTGGTATGCTGTGGTGATTGGTGCAGTAAGCACAATGCTTCACTATGGTGTTACTAACGGAGTTTGGATGTGAGTGACGCCAAAAAAAAATTGTTTGAAGGATTACAAGAACTTCAAGCAACACGAAGGAGAACTCAAATGGTTCAAAGAAACAAAGAGTACACATATGACGAGGTGTTTGAATCTATTCCAGGTGATAACGATAATGTGTTACTTAACCTACCCGACGAGTTATGTGAAGAAGTAGGACTTTGTCCAGGAGATACGGTTACTGTTAAACTTATTAATGGTTCACTGGTAATCAGTAAAGTATAAAAAGTTTAGGGCCCTTAGCTCAGTTGGTTAGAGCAGTCCGCTCATAACGGATA
>Ga0213861_10000582_pt1 | contig 32161 bp, 36 predicted proteins | sample PICome_4_FD_160110 | JGI IMG/M metagenome (GOLD analysis project Ga0213861, IMG submission 160110) | Coastal seawater microbial communities near Pivers Island, North Carolina, United States - PICO131 | ecosystem: Environmental > Aquatic > Marine > Coastal | place: USA: North Carolina... | reverse complement strand
TCTCTGCCAAGGTATCAACTGGTTGACGCTGAAACCACTTACCCTCTCGAAGAAGTATATGTCTGTTTGCATAGGCAATTCTTGTTGCATTGCCTGTATCAATTGAGGCTTCTGTAAAAATAGCAACCATTCTCTCGAGTAATATTATGGGATCTTTCTCTTTAAGTGAGGCAACCTGCATCTCCTCTAGCATTTCAGCAGTTCTTTTTCCAACAACCGACCCGTAGACATCCATCATTCTGTCTGGAAAATGTTTGTAAGCGACAGCTTGTGAGAGATTACAGTTTTTAGCAATCTGCGAAAGTGTGACTTTCTCTGGGTCTAGTTTTGGGTCGTTTAACAACTCAACTGCAGATTCTAAAAGTAAATCATGCGTAGCTTTATATAGCTTCTCTCCTCTTAAGGATCTACCGTCTATCTGTTTGTTTTCTTCCATGTGTAGTCATGATAATAAGAAGATTGCTTTCTTAGCAATATATTTGCTTGAAGTTTAAACAGTTTTTTTCGCTAACTCTCTTCTAGAAAAATACACAATAACTGGAACAATAAATACGTTAGGCATTGCCCAGTTCATCCACTCCTGTGGAAACAATTCAATAGTACTGATAAATGCAGTAGTAGCAGCAATTGTTCCAGCGAGCATAAGATTTAAATGAGTGTTGGTTCTGTCGTAAAAATTCGGTTTATCTGTTTTTCTATATCTGTTGAGATCATATGCTGTGATATACATACATCCAATTCCAAAAATTATTGATATAGTATTCATTCCTTCAAATTGACCATAAAAACCATAATTAATTAGTCCTGCTGCGTTTAGAAACAACAATACTCCGGCAATAAACATTAGCAATGTGAGAGCTTTATCCACATTCTCCCTAGCGCCAGTTCGGACTTTTGCTTGTCTATATCCAGCAAAAGCAAAATAAAATGAGAAAATTGCTATTGCAAACAAAAATGGTTGCACAACACCCATCATGCTAAGTGGTATAGCGGTAACAAAAATAGTTGACATACCATAGACGTAATACATTCCATACTTTTTATGACGCTTATCACCTTTTTTTAAAAAAAGTAAAAGATACGCTGTGCCTAAAGAAACAAATCCAGCAAAAATATGAATATACAGCAATGGTTTTTCTAAATCTGTATAAAAACCATCAATTAATGTCATAAAAATTGTTCTAGTCCTTACACCAGCTCGAAGGACTTAATGATATTTTCTAAGCCTTCTTTTGCATCTGCAAACAACATTTTTGCATTGTCATTCACAAATAGTGGGTTTGCAATACCTGCATAACCAGGTGACATAGATCTTTTTATAACAATGACTTGTTTTGCTAGGTCAACATCAAGTATTGGCATGCCATAAATTGGAGAGTCTTCATCAGTTCTAGCCAATGGATTCACAACATCATTTGCTCCAAGCACTATTACAACATCCGTTGAGGAAAACTCAGAATTTATATCCTCTAGGGTAAACATATCTTCATAATCGATATCGACTTCGGCTAAAAGTACATTCATATGGCCGGGCATTCTTCCAGCAACTGGGTGAATAGCAAACTTCACTTCAATATTTTTATCTTTTAAGGTATTTGTTAATTCTTTAACAGCTGCCTGTGCTTGAGCTACTGCCATTCCATATCCTGGAACAATAACTACAGATTCCGCATAGCTTAGCTGGATTGCAACATCTTCTGGCGAAGTACTAATTGGATCTTTTTCATACTCATTATTAATTGATTTACTTCCAAATCCACCTTTTAGAACGTCTAGAAGCGTACGGTTCATTGCAGCACACATAAGAAGTGTGAGAATTATTCCAGAAGCACCCACTAAGGCTCCAGCTATGATCAAAATAATACTATTTACAATAAACCCTGCTGACATAGCTGCTATTCCAGAAAGTGAATTTAAGAATGCTATGACAACTGGCATATCTGCTCCACCAATTACTGCAACTCGAATTATTCCGGCAATTAATGAAAGCAGCATAAAGTATTCAAGGGATAATATTTCCGATTCCCAAATTGCAGGTAATAAAATTAGTGGTGGTAAAAAAGCTGAAAAGATATTAGCGATTGTTGTATTGACATTGTTTAGCTTTCCACGTAATTTTAAAACAGCAACAACACTTCCTGAGAATGTAAACATACCAATAACCATTGAAAAAATAGCTACGAAATATTCCGATAGAGGAAGAGTACTTTTAGATAACTCAACATATGCAATTGCACCAGAGGCTCCTCCACCAAAACCATTAAATAATCCAACTAGCTCAGGCATTTGTGTCATCTGGACTCGTTTTGATATTAAAACTCCAAGTAATCCTGAAACAACAATTGTGATGTAAAAAGCAGAATCATATTTTGAAAAATCAAAATTGAATGCACTGAAAACAGCTAGTGCCATAGCTAACATTGCAAATGTATTTGCCCTATGTGCTGTGGATGGTCTTCCAAAGAGTTTCAAAGCAAATATAAATAGTACAGATGAAACAAGCAATATTATTTCAATCATTTTTCTTAAACATTTCTAGTATTCGACCAGTTACTGAAAACCCACCAACAATATTGAGGGTTGCAAAGGCTATTGCCATTAAAAGGATAATTTTAAGTAATTGAGCATCTCCCACTTCTGGGTATATAAGAATTGCTGCAATCAATGTAATGCCAGAAATAGCATTGGAACCAGACATCAACGGAGTGTGTAATGTCTGTGGAATTTTAGATATAAGCTCGTATCCAATAAAGCTTGCTAAAAACGTTATCAACAATGTAAGTAAGAAAGTTGCTTCCATTATGAGCTCATCTCAACGAAAATTTCATCTTCAGGATTATCCTCAAGAAGCTGTACAAGATTTCTAATGTTCTCTGAATAAAGTTTTGTTGCAGCATGTTTAACATTTTTTAGAATATCCATCTCTCCAACGATTTTAACTCCATCTTTTTTAACAACTTTTCCAGCTTTTGTAAGCTCACAGTTTCCCCCTGTTCCTGCTGCTAAATCAACAATAACTGAATTTTTTTTCATTTTTGAAACTGTCTTTTTATCAATTAGTAAAGGAGCTTTCTTACCGGGTATCTGTGCAAAAGTAAGCACAATATCGCTCTCTATAACTTGATTTGATAATGCCTTTTTTAAATCTGCTTGTTCCTTCTTGGTTAACTCTTTTGCGTACACACCATCTTGGGATGAGGAGTTCGCTTCCACGAATTTTGCACCAAGACTTTCCACTTGGTCTTTTACATCTGCACGAACATCATAACCCCATACACGTGCTCCTAGTCGTTTTGCCGTAGCAATTGCCTGTAAGCCTGCAACTCCTATTCCTAGAATTAAAACTTTTGCTGGTGAAATATTTCCTGCTGCTGTAGTCATCATAGGTAAAACATTTGAAGTCTCTAAGGAAGCTCTTAAGACTGAGGCATATCCCAATAGGTTTGCTTGAGATGAGAGAGCGTCCATATTCTGTGCTCTTGAGATTCTAGGAAGTTTGAAAAAATCATATAGAGCGACATCCGATCTAATTTTTTTGATATCTTTTTTAGTTTTATCATCAAAGAGTCCAATAATTTTTGTATTTGGTTTTAAGGATTTAATTATGCTTAGATCTACCGAGTCAACAAAACAAACTACATCCATTTGCTTTAATACTGTTTTATTTAATGGTTTAAGTTTTTTGTAGTCTTTTGACTCTAAGTCAATATTTTTGAATATATCTTTTTCTACAAATAACTGAGTTTTATTATATTTTGTTAATGAATCTGGGTGCAAAGGAGCTCTAAACCCATTTTTGTCTGATAAGAATCCAACCTTCATTATTTTATTTTATTGGTTTTAAGGGTTATCTATAAATAAACTTAAGACATGAAGGTAAATATATATAGTGATAAATTTTCTGGCACGCTCACTGCCTCTGCAGTTTTGGCTGAAATAAAGACTATATTTAGAAACGCTAGCATACAAGCTAGCTACTTTCCTGTAACGGATGGTGGAGAAGATTCCACCGAAATATTAAAACATTATAATATACCAATACAACACACCCTCATGAAGAGAGACTTTGTAGGCAATTGGATACCAGCTGAATTTTTAAAAATTAATAATGAAATATATTTTGAGTCCGCCAAGTTGATAGGAATAAACAACTCTAGCCATCATTCTTTTGACCTAAGTTCTGCAGCTCTATCCCAAGTAATTGATGAAGTTGATGTATTGAGTTTAGGAGGATCTAAAACAGTCGATGGAGGAATTGGATTGCTAAGTGCTCGAGGGGTTGATTTTTGTTCCAATGAAGGAATTATTTCTGACCCCAAACCAAAAGACTTTAGGGGTATTACCTCTGTAAAAATTAGGGATTCATTCAAGCCTGTAGGGCTAACTGTATTAACTGATACTTCAATTTCACTCCTCGGTAATAATTCTGCAATATCCGCATACGGACCACAAAAGGGTTTAAACAAAAAAGAAATTACACAAGTTGAAAGACATCTAGAGAGAATATTTGATATGTTGTCTGCTGAACTTGGTATTCAACTTGATCCATCTAGTGAAAATACAGGAGCTGCTGGTGGTTTGTCATTTGTGCTTGGAAAAGTTCTTGGATGCAATGTTATTTCTGGATCGGAATATTTTCTTAAAGTGACAAATCTCAGTAGTAAGATTCAACGTGGTGAAATCAGTATTGTCTGTGAAGGAAAATTTGACAAGACATCCTTGCGTGGAAAAGTTATTGGAGAAATACTAAAACATGTTAAGGGTGAGAAATATTTTTTAGGTGGTCAGTATGACTACATTGACGATAATGATTTCAATGGGATATTTGAATGTGGACCAAAAGGACTTGCAAATCCAAAAGAAGAGCTAAGAAATAGTGCCAGGAAACTTGTAAAACAAATTAGTATATAAAAATGGCTATTGTATCTCCATGTATAAATGTATGTGTAACTGATCCAAACAGTGATTTGTGTTATGGGTGTGCTCGCACAACAGATGAAATAAAAAAATGGTCTTCTTATTCAGATAAAGAACAAGCGGATGTTATTCAAGCTGGAAGATCTCGAATGGATGGATGGCAGTTAAAAGCTTTCGATAAAGCCTATCAACAAAAAGTTGAAACTGGAAAAAGCCCTATAAAAGAGCAGAAACTTCTGAACGAAAAATAATAAAGTACCCTTTAATCATATTTATCAATCATCCCCTGCCCAATTTGGGTTACCTTTATATTCATCTAGAAATTTTTCTTCATTCAAATCATCCATGGAGAGATAGATTTTTTTAGCGATTGTTCCTATGGCGATAATGCCTTTTTTAAGCAGCCATCTATATGGTGCGGAGAATATCTTGTTTTCCCATTTTAAAAATTTTTTCCATATACTCATACTGACATTTTACAATTTATACAGGTAATGTAATTTTTCATTTACCCCAGATACAGAAAAAGAGAGAATGAAAGGTCCTCTCTTCTACTGTTTGAAGCTTATAGTGTTGCAACACTAATTCTTAAAAAGACAGCTTCTCAATAGATGTTACAGCTATGCGTTTTAAAAGTGTAAGGTATTTATTATTTAATTTTCAATCTTGCGAGTATTCAAATAATAAATTAGAAAAGCTATCGTACTCATACCAGTAAGTAGATTACCAATTGTAAAAATTCCATCATCTGTACCATAATCTGCCCATACACCAGTAATAAAAGCTAAAAACCAAGTGATAACTGCAAGAAGTGGCCAATTCCATTTTTTCATACAAAGTAATATTAGGAGTCTTTGCTAACTAAGGGTATCGTTCCTAAATCTTTGTCTAAAATATCGTCAACTGAACCAGCATAATCTTGATATGAGCTCAGTAAATCTTCTTGTACTCCTGAGTCAGGATGAATTGTGTCAAAAATATTTGGATGATTAACAATATTAGGAGCACCTCCACCTCGATACTGTTCAGCTGAAGGATTAATTTCTCTTATCCTAGAAGAGTTTGGTCCGTAGCCATCTTGAGACATCAATATTACTCCATAATGCCAATCCTCTGGATTTCCACCACCAAGCTGAGTTTCAATATCAAGCTTTACGACAACAACTCCTTTGTCTGGCACAACAACAATATCAAATTGATTAGTGACTAATTCTGACTCTCCACTTGGAAGTGACTTCCAAATCTGTGGTTCCCATCCCTCTATAACAATATGATATTCCCAACCGGATCCATCTGGCATTTTGGCAAACCTATAATTACCAAGTTGAGTTACTCCTGTATCTGCACCAAAATCTTTATCTATGTACACGTCGATAGTTTGTACTGATAAACTTCTTGGTGAATTCCATGGATTTTTTATAGCACTTAATATATCGAAATTCATTATAAGGTTTCCATCAGCAACTCCAGCAGAGAATCCTTCAAAATCGTAACTTCCAGGTATAAATACACCATCAGTTGGATACGTATAGCTGCCTTCCCCATAATCATCTTTAATTGGATCTTCAACTTCTAAAAAAAGTTCAACATTTGAAACTTCGGGAACAAACAATGCTAGAGGTTTGGAGGGTTCAATGTACCCATCAAACATATCTGAGTAAACTCGAAATTTAATTTTATCTCCAAAGCTAAGTGAACCAAGCTCATCTATTGGAATCTTAAGGTACAATTCATTCCCAAAAGAGGAGACCTCTGTAGTTTCTTTAGTTAAGCACGATGTAGAAAATGTTTCTTCTTTAACGCTTCCCTCGTAAGGCAAGTCTCTTTTAGTGCATGTAAAGTATGTACCATTACTGAGATTTTCACCCTTATGAAATATTGCTTGAGTGGCTTCAATTCCTAAAAATGCCTGATTTGAGATTTCTCCATCTTTAAATGGTACAGAGGATCTTCTAATCTTCGTTCTGGATGGACTTTCTATATAGATATCTAAATCGGTGTATTTCCATGGTTCCGATTCCTGCATTGTAGATGAAGATTTTTGAATTGAAATATATAAATGTTCATTCGAGAATCTATATTTCATTTTTGAAATAATATCTGAGGTTTCTATCTCTCCAGCTTCACTCCAAATATTTTTATTTGTTGCTCCATTTATAAGTAAAGTTTGATTTGTATCAAGTATTGAGTCTGAAGGTTTATCGAATAATTTAGCAGTAGGAGAAATAATTGGAATATCTAAATACGCAGGGGGGTTTTCACCAAGAGCAGTGTATACATTTTTTAATAGATTTCTAAATGCTGAACCAAAGTAATCATCATTACTACTTGATTGATCGCTTCCGTACCACCAGAACCAATCAGAACCTTCTGCTAGTAACATATAATCAAAAGCCTTTTCAAGCTGTTCGTTAGTATATTCTCCAGATGTGTTTGACCTGTCAAAAAAAGCTCTCGTTTTTTGTAGGTAGTCCCAAGCATAAGTTTCTTCTGTCTCACCAATCCATGTAGCAAAATTAGGTTGAAACCAAGATGCAGGAAATACATTATCTAATTTATTAATTTGAGATTCATATTTTTCAATATATTCCGTTGGAGTTGTCGTTTGAAGCCATTTTGTTGTTGAAAGAGTTTCATACATTAAACTCAGAAAATCTATTCCATCATTTTGATAGTGCTCCCATGCATTTTCACCATCTAGAACTATTGAGACTACTAATGGTTTATCCATTGTTACACTAACTTCTCTTGCAGCTTGTAAGCTTTTCATCATGTCAGCAACTGCTAGTTCAGGGGACATTCCGCTATAGGTGAATCCAACTTTATCGGAAATAGATAAGTCCCTAAAAAAGATTGCAACATCATCCTGCCTGTTAAGTTGACCGTACCAAGGGGTGTAAAGTACTTCTGGATTTGTAACTATCCCTTTTGTGTTTCTTTTAAAAGTTGGGATATCGAGAGATTTTGACAATACATGTTCCCCTGTGGCAATCCATTTAATTCCCTCTTTTGCAAACATGCCTAAAACTTCTTGAGACACTGCACCTTCGGCCGGCCACATTCCTGTAGGTCTGTGACCTAAAAGTTCTTCAGCTAAATCTAGGCCTTTCTCAACCTGAATAGCAGCATCTGTTGGTTTATTAAATCTGTTTGTAGGTAATTCTGCTCCAATATCTCCTACAGCTGCCAAGTTTGTATCAAATATTAAAGGAAGAATAGGATGCGCATAAGGAGTAGTTGTTATTTCTATCTGACCAGTTTTCCATAATTCCGCATGTGTCGGAATGACCTTATCAATCAATTCTGAGTGTGTAGTTAAAACAATCGTTTTATCTTCCTCTTTGAAACCTCTTTCTTTGGAGACTAAATCTTGCAACGGTTCTTGCGAAAGATATTTAGGATCAGTCCACGCAAGATTGAACAAAATTTGTAAGTCTCTAAAATCTTGATTTGTCCATGTGGACCAGTTCTGGTTTGAATTTCTTAATTCGACATATCTAGGAAATCGAGCGATAACTTTTGGATTTGTATCAAAAAATCTTGAAACTATAAAAGCTTTATCATCTTCTGTAAGTTCTTCTGCATTTATTTCTGTGTAATACCAGTATAAATCCTTTGCACCATTTGAGAAATCTTCAAGTTGTCTTAGAAGTACTGGCGTAAGATTGAAGGTTGCTTTCATGTCTGGATAGTCAGCGACTAACTCAACCATATCAAGGTAATCTTTTGTTGCGTGGACTCTAACCCACGGCCTTGTGTAATAACCATCATCATTTTTTGTATAAAATGGTTGATGCTGATGCCACATCAACATTACATACAATTCGGGTTCATCCTCGGTGACAGCTTCTATTGTTTCCAAAGAAGTTGTAGTTGTGACTTTAATTTCTTCATTAGTAGAAGTTTCTCCACAGAATACAAATAGTAGAAAAAATAAAAAAGAAACTTTTTTCATCTAGATTATTTTAAAGGCTCAAGCTTGGCTGTAAAGTGTCTGAGGAGTTTTGGTTGTTCCGTAATCTTATACCCTTTTAAGTTATCTTTTCTCTCAGCTAGCTTTTCTAAAACCTCTGCAACATAATCAAAATGGCTTTGAGTGTAAGTTCGTCGAGGTGCAGCAAGTCGTACTAACTCATGAGTTGCTGGCGTATCAGGATCTCCATTTTCACCTGCCACCCCAAATGCCAAAGTACCCAACTCAACACCTCTGACTCCTCCAATAAGATATATCTCACAGGCAACAGCATGACCAGGATATTGGTGAGGTGGAATGTTTGGAAGGAATGTTTTGGCATCAATATATAGTGCATGACCACCAGCTGGTTGTACAACTGGAATACCATACTCAATAGCTTTTTCAGCTAGATAAGAAATAGATCTTGCTCTGTATTCGAGATAATGTCTGTCAGTTATTTCTTTCAAGCCTTGGGCTAGAGCATCCAGATCTCTGCCTGCAAGACCTCCATAGGTTGGAAATCCTTCAGTTAAAATCAATACATTTCTTGCTGCTTCCGCAAGAGCATCGTCATTAAGTGCAAGAAGCCCACCAATATTACCAAAACCATCTTTTTTGAGACTTATTGTACATCCATCTGCCAATCGAAATGCTTCTTTAGCTATATCTCTAATTTCAACATCTTTATATGAATCTTCCCTTTGACTTACAAACCAAGCATTTTCAGCAAATCTACATGCATCAAGTAAAAACATTTTATTATATTTTTCACACAGAGCCTTAACAGCTTTTAGGTTCTCCATAGAGACTGGCTGACCTCCGCCTGTATTGTTGGTGATCGTCATTAATACGAATGGAATCTTTTCATTATCTTCGCCTGCAAGTAATGCTTCCAGTTTATTTAAATCTATGTTGCCTTTGAATGGTGAAGGTGCAAGTAAATCAAGTCCCTCTTCACATAATAAATCTACTGGTATTGCGAGCGCAGCTTCAAAGTTTGCCCTTGTTGTGTCAAAATGACTGTTGCTAGGTATGATATCACCTTCTTTTACGGTGATAGTTGCAAGAATTTTTTCGCTGGCCCTTCCTTGATGAGTTGGAATGATGTGTTTATATCCAGTTAAATCTGAAACTACCTCATTAAATCTCTGCCAAGAGTGTGAACCTGCATATGCTTCATCCCCTCTCATTATTGCAGCCCATTGTTCAGAGGACATTGAACCTGTTCCTGAATCAGTAAGTAAATCAATTGTCACCTCTTGGGACTGAAGACCAAAAAGATTCCAGCTTTCTCTTTCAAGGAATTCTTTTCGCTGTTCCGGTTTAGTTATTGCTAACGGTTCGACTGACTTTATTTTGAATGGTTCAATTATTGTTTTAAATTCCATAAAATGAGTTTACATAAAAAAAACGGATATCATTATTCCTATGGTAGATATTCATAAAACAGTTAAAAATCTTTATCAAGATAATCAAGATTTACTTGAACTATTTGAATGTGAGGATGCCTTTTCGGACACCCAAAGCTTTTGTGATCATTATGGTTATAAAATAGAGGATTCGTGTAATGCGATACTGATAAAATCAAAAAAACCAGAAGAGTTTTATGCCTTATTTTGTGTCCTTGGTGTCGACAGATTAGATGTTAATCATAAAGGCAAGTCTGTATTGAATGCAAAAAAACTAAGCTTTGCATCTAGGGAGGAAGCTGAATTATTAACAGAACAGACGTATGGTGGAATAAGCCCACTTGGACTGCCAGAAAATATAAAAATTTATATTGATAAGAATGTCATGTCTAGGGAGAAAGTTTTTATTGGCGGAGGTAATAGAGTAACTAAATTTTTTCTCTCTCCTGAAACACTAGTTACCTTGACTAACGCAACTGTTGAAGATTTAACTTAATCCATCCCTGCATAAACTTGCAGCCTGAGGTGCGAGAGCTTTTCCTCCAACACCTGGAAATCTACCAGCTTGTAGGTAGTTCTTTAAAAAAGATCTTACATTTTGAAAATCATCTTCGCTTATCTCTTGGGGAGTTGTTAAGACACTAAATGAATCTGGAAGATAGCTGTATAAAAAAGATTGCTGTTGGCTGTCTAGTTTTTCGACATACTGAGAAAGTAAATCTATTGTGACATCATAGTCATCAATTACGTTGATACAATTTTCATATTCAGCCACGCTTAGAGGACTTACGTCGACATCATACTCAGCTCTGTATTGGAAAACTAAGATTCCTAAAATAAATAGAAGGGTTCCATAAAAAAGAATCTTTATTGGAAAGAGCAATACTTTTTTTATTGGCCATAAAATAGCTTTAAGAATCATATGTTTATTTTAATGTGATTACAAGACACTGACATGCACCACCAGATTTAAGAAACTCTGAGACATCAGCAACCACCGCATTAAGTCCAAGCTCTCTGACTTTATTCATAACTTCAATGTCTTCTGATGGAAAAATAACTGTGTCATTGATGACCACAGCGTTACATGCTAATTTATTGGCATCCTCTTCAGACACTGGAATCAAGTTAAAGATATCTGCAAACTCGGATAAAGATTCGTCTTTAAAGGCTTTTGGATAAAAGATGGCATCTTTATTTTCTGTGGGTAGCTGCTGAAAACAGGTGTCCAAATGGTAAAACTTTGGATCGGCTAATTCTACAATTTTTGGCTTAAGCCCAAATTCATTTGCAATATACAAAAGAGCTTCTTTATCACTTCTAATTCCATAAGAACCTACAAGATAGTCTCCTAAAACAAAGGCATCTCCTCTTCCTTCAAATTTGAATTCTGATGGAATTCTTGCAACTGTGTATCCATTTTCTGAAAACCAGTTAGCGTAAATCTCTTCTTCTCCTTGTCTTTCTTTGAATTTAAAGTTTGCAATTAACACTCTGTCTTCATTTACTATTCCTGAGTTTGCAGTAAAGACTAAGTCTGGATAATTTTCACTTGGAGGAACTACTTTTACCTCTGCACCAGCATTTTCAATGGTTGATTTTAAGTTTTCCCACTGTTGCTTTGCTAAATCCAGGTTTACGTCTACTCCTTCAATCATCCAAGGATTTATAGAATATTCGACTTTAAAATAATCCGGTGAGCTCATTAGTACTGTAGTATTTCCCATATGAATAATTTAACATTTTATACATACAATGTATAACTGTAAGGATATGAAATGAAAATAATACCAATAAACACTGATAACTTGGTAAGGTGTCATCAAATTAATGAGGATAATACTCCCGAAGTTGGTACAACAACACTAGAAGAGTTCCAAAGCTTAATGGAGAATTCAGATTATGCATTTTCTATAGCTGAAGAAGATAAAGTAATAGGTTTTGTTATTTGTTTTCAAGATTCAAATAGTACTAAGTCATACATGGATACAATTATGCATAAAAATTTTAAACAAATTAGTAAAAGGGTAAGTGACTTTTTGTATATTGATCGAATAGCGGTTGATGAGAATTATAGAAATCAAGCTATCGGTACAAAATTATATAGTGAAGTTATCGACTTTGCTAATACCAAGAAAATTAAACATTTAACTGCAGAAATAAATCTGCTTCCTAGCAAAAATACACCATCATTTAATTTTCATAAAAAATTTAATTTTTCTGAATTAGATACAGTTAAATACTCAGAAGATTATGAAGTCTCCCTGCAAGTAAGAATGAATAGTTAGTTAGTATATCTATATGAAATTTAACCTTCCGAGAAGACAAAGAAAAAGTTTTGAATCAATTACTAAAAAAATGATTTCTGATAATTTTAATAAAACAGAATCTACGGAACTATTTAATAATGTAAGAAAGCAATACACTGATGCTCCGCGTACTTTTGGAGCTAATCAAGGGAAAAAAGAAGCAACCCTTGAGCTACTAATTATCATTGGTAATCAAATCGCTGAAGAATACAAAGATCTTGAAGTAGAAATGGTTCTTGGTGTGCCTGAGTTATCAAAGACAAAAGCTTGAGAGTAAAAGTTACAACTTAGTGATTAGTTCATCTGTATTAATACCATTTTTAATCATTCAATTTAGTGTTGCTTTTAGTCCAGGATTAATTATTGCTTTAGTGGTAAATCAATCTGTTCAGAATTCAAGACGTAAGGGTATTGAAGTTGCACTTGGTGCCGCAACCGCAGCTATTGGATTAACTTTTGTTTCTGCATTAGTAGTGAGCCTATTAGTTAATACAGTGCCTGTGATGATTACTGTTATTTATTTCATTGGTTCAATCTATATCCTGATAAAGGGTTATCAAACAATTAGATCAAAAGTATCAACAGAAACTGGCCTAGATGGCAATACTGCTTTCCTTTCAGGCTTAAAAGTAAATTTTTTGAATCCTAAGATGTGGGTGTTCTACCTGACAGTCCTACCAATATATATGACAAGTGAGGGTGGTTACTTTTTAAGTTTGGTGTACCTAGGTCTTGTAACGTTAGTAATAAATTTTGTAGCAGATATAACTTATGCGTATACAAGTGACTTTTTCTTTAAAAACTCATCTGAAAAGACAAAAAATATTATTAATAAATTGAGCGGTGTATCACTCGTTTTAATAGGTACTTACTTATTCGTCAGTAAGTTCTTTTGATTCTTCTTTATCTTCTTTAAATAGTTCGGAGATTGCCCCAATACTTCCTAAAGTTGCTGATAATTCAGCTGGTAAGAATATCTTAGTTGCATTGCCATCAGCAATTTTCTCCAATGATTCTAAATACTTAATTGCAATTAAATCATTTGATGGATTACCTTTGTGAATTGCATTAAATACTTGTTCAATAGCCGTCGCTTCACCTTCAGCAATTGCAATTTTTTCATATTTTTGTGCATCCGCAACAGCTTTAAGAGCTTCGGCTTCACCTTCAGCAGATAGAATCTGTGATTGTCTTTCACCTTCAGCAGTCAAAATTGCAGCTCTCTTCTCACCCTCAGCTTGGGTAACAGCAGCTCTTCTATCTCTTTCAGCTTTCATCACTTTGTTCATTGCATCTTGGACGTCTTGTGGGGGATCTACTCTTTGAATCTCAACTCTTACTACTCTTGTACCCCATTTATCAGTAGCATCATCAAGAATAAGTTTTAGCTGGGTATTAATATTTTCTCTTGAAGTCAGTGCTGCATCTAATTCCAAATCACCCACAACATTTCTTAAGTTAGTTTGAGCTAGTTTTGTTGCAGCGGTAATAAAGTCCCCTACGTTATAAACTAATTTCTGTGGATCTGTTGGTTCATAATATATGACAGCATCAACTGTGATATTTACGTTATCTTTGGTGATAACTTCTTGTGGGGGTACGTCAATAACTTGCTCTCTCATGTCAACTATGATGAGTTTTTCTACGCCAGGAATGACTATATTAAGTCCTGGTTTTGCTTCTCGGTTGTACTTACCAAATCTCTCAATTAGACCTTTTTCGAAGGGTCTTAATATCCTGAAAAGTCTAAAAACAATTACACCTATGATAATTATTCGAGCTAGTAGTCCTACAATATTTAAAATTTCATCCATAACTTAATTATAGAGATAAAGCGTTTATAGTTTTTTATTCAGTGGCGTTTTCGGATTCTGTCTTTTCTTGCTCATATCTGTTTAAAGCAAGAACGAACATGACAAATAGGATTGTTGAACCAACTAGGAAAGTAAGGGGTAGAATTCTAATTTCAAAAGCGTTGAGTCCTTCTATCTCAGCAGGCTTTGGACCTCGTGGAGCATAAAGAACAAATAAAATAGAGTTGATTATTCCCCATCCGAACGTTCCTGCACCTACAACTAAAAAGGCTAGCCTTTTACCTAAGTTTGTAGCATTGATTAATAAAGTTGACCCAAAGAAAACTACCAGAGAACCTACAAACATTATTATTCCTGTAATTGTTAGATTTGCTGAAAGCAACGATCTCATTATGTCACGCATCAGGCCCCATTCCTCTTAAATAGTCTATCACTAATGCAATATCAGATTCTGGTAATACTGCACCAAATCCTGGCATTTTACCTCCACCAACACCGTTCACACCATAGCCTTTGCCATTTACAGAACCATTAATAATAAAATCTATCAGGTCACCTCTTGATTTAAACTGAATATTTGCTCTACCATTTCTAAGTGCTGGGCCTAAACCTCCAGAAGCAATTTCTTTAGTATAAGCAACTCCAGCGGAATAACCTGCTGTATGACACCTTGCACAATAAGCATTGAATAAGCCAACCGCTCTCTTTGCTGCGTCAATGTCACCATCAAATGTTGTATCAGCTATCTCTTCATAGGAGACTTGCCATAGCTGTTGTTCTAGTGCTGTCTCAAGGAAATCTAATCCTTGGAGTCCTTCATTTAAAAATTTCTCTTGTCCGTCAACGAGTATTCCAGTGTTAATTAGCTGAGAGTTGAGTTGTGACAAATACCCTTTTGCAACAGAGCCATCTTTTCTTGATGGTGTTGACTCTTCCTCTTCTGGGTTTAAATTAAGAACTGATAAGCCAACAACATCTGCGATTGTTGCGCTGTACTCAGATAGTTCAATTTCTACAGAATCATAAAGTCCATCTTCATCAGAATCGATTCCACTTTCTCGTTCTAATAAAGCTGTAATCTTTTCAACTGCTTCTTCTAGGACAGGTAGTTTTGCTGGTCCAGCTTTAATTTCTTCAATTAAAAGTTTTTGATTAATAATTTCATTTTCTACTTGAAGCGCTGAGTTTTCAATTCTCAACAATGCAGAATTTACATTTGATTCGATAGTTCCAAGTTCAAATGATTGTTCAACTTGGAATGAGTGTAAATAGTCAAGAAGATCATTTAATTGACCATCGTTCATAGGGCCACCGCCTTCAAGTCCCCAAGCAGGCATAGGTGAATTAGCTCTTCCATAAATGAGCCAGTACTTGACTTCTTCATTATCGTATCTATAAAAAACATTATTTATAGCTGGTGCTGCCCACGTGACTTTTACACCACTTCGTTTTTCAACATATGATGCTGCTCCTCCGCCTCCATCTACACCGTGACAGTTACCACAACCAAACTCTTCATAGAGATGGTGGCCTCTTTCAATAGAGACATCTTCAAATTCTTCTACAAAGCTTTCTTGACGGCTATCTTCTCCTAGGTAGTAAAGCGGAATCATAATTGTGAGTACTGAAGCAATTAGAACTGCCCATGATAAAGATTTATCAAGATGCTTTGTTTCCAATTCGTCATCAGATTTATATTTGCTGAGGTTTGCTGGAGTTTCTTCTTTTTTACCTGATCCTCTAAATCCAACAGCTGCAAAATATGCCAACGCACCTACAATTGCTAGCGAAAGTAAAGTAATAAATATAGAACTGTTCATTATGATTCTTCAGTTGGTGCTAATGCAATACATGAAAGACCTTGAGGATATTTAACTGATAGTCCAGGAGCTCTTGGTGACTCAATAATTGTTCCAGTATCAATAATTAATTTTCCGGCAGATGATACATTGACTACAAATCTATCCAAGTTTCTTGGTGCTGGTCCAGCATAATACTCCCCAACCATATTGTATTTAGAACCATGGCATGGACATTCAAATCCTTGAGAAGAGTTACACCATGGAACCCTGCAACCTAAATGTACGCATCTTTGGTAAACGGCTACAAGTCCTTCAGCGATTGTGGAGCCATCTGTAAATTGCGATGAGCCTGCTGAGCTCTCACTAAATGGAAGGACATAAGCCCTTGCCTCTGGAATGAATGCAGGGATGACTGATCCATCAGCTTGGATAATTTGATTTTTTAAATCTTCAATTTTTCCAGCATCAACCTTGGAACCAAAACCACCAGATACCTTTGGCCATAAAAAGCCAAGCCATGCAAGTGCTTGAATACCCATGAATGCACCAAACGTACCTCCTAGGGCTTTTCCTAAAAATTGTTTTCTTGTGATGTATCTCTCTTCTTCGGAGATTTCTTCATAAACAACTTTTTCCTCAATCTTGATTGAGCCATCAGTTTGTTCTGCTTCTTCATCTGTTTCCTCTACATCAGTAACTTCAGCTACATTTACCTCTTCAACAGATTTTGGTTTTTTAGGTGCAAAGAAACTTGTTTTCTCTTTTGATTTTTCAGCTTTGACAGCTCTTTTATCTAGATTCTTTTTCCAGTCAATATTTCCTGGCCCTCTGCCAGTTACGATTGCAATTATTCCTACAACACCTAGTACACCCACTGCTCCAATAGCAATAAAAGATAACTCAACTATGCTCATTCGAAATATATCCAATCTAATAAGTCATCAAACCAGATTCCATCAATCCATGGGTATGTCCAGTTCCAACCAGGACCTCTAAACAACACACCTATGATTGTAAGTGTTCCAGCTCCTGCTAGGAAAAAGGTAAACATCATGATTGCATACTTTCTCTTTGAAGGATTGTTTTCTGGATTTCTGTCTATGTATGGGATTGCAGCAAAACCTATCAACCCAATTACTAGAGGAATCATAACACCAGCTATTTGAGGATCCCAATAAGAAAGTGCCTCCTGAAGACCAAGGAAATACCATGGTGCTTTTGCTGGGTTTGGAGTGATGTTCGGATTTGCTTCTTCGAGTAATGGTGCCTGTAGTATTGCACTTAATATAATTAGGAATGCCATCATTGCCATCAAAGATATAAATTCTGGCAGCATGAGGTGTGGCCAAGTATTCACTTTATCAACTGGCTCAGCAGATGCTTTTTGAATCGGTTTGGCTTTAACAACTGTTAATAATCTCTGAGTTACTTTGACCTCTGGAGCAAAATCTACTTCTTCAGGAGAATCATCTTTTGCCGGTGCAGGTGCTTTAGCTTTTACAGGTGCAGGTACTTCAGCTTTTGCTGGCTCTTCTTCTGTAACAGGTGTTTCAACAGGTGCAGGTACTTCAGCTTTTGCTGGCTCTTCTTCTGTAACAGGTGTTTCAACAGGTGCAGGTACTTCAGCTTTTGCTGGTGCCGGTGCATCTATCTCAATAACTTCTGGTTCTTCTGCTACAACTGTAGGGGTTGACTCACCTTTCATTTCCGCAAGTGCTTGTTCAACACTAATTCCTAAGGCTTTCGCTCTAGCTTCTGCAGATCTTAAAAGTAAATGTTCTGGAATATCAACCATAATTTATCTCTCTCTAGAGCGGTCCAGAGATTCCTCCATCTTTTCTAACTCTCCAAAAGTGTATTGCCATGAAAATAACAATTATGAATGGGAAGAAGAGTACATGTAAAACATAAAATCTGAGAAGAGTGGCTGTTGTAGCCTCTAGCCCAGCGAATAATCCAAACTTAATTTGGGCCCCAAACACCGGCGTATAGCTTGCCATGTTTCCACCTACCGTAACGGCCCATATTGCTAGCTGATCCCAAGGTAGAAGATATCCAGTAAAGGATAAGAACAATGTTAAAAACAATAAGATAACTCCAATAACCCAGTTGAACTCTCTAGGAGCTTTATATGCACCGTGATAGAAAACTCTGGACATATGTAAGAAAACTACAAGAACCATGAGGTGTGCTCCCCACCTGTGCATATTTCTAACTAGCGAGCCAAATGCAACGCTCGTTTGAAGTGCCTGGATATCAGCATATGCCATTTCAGTTGGTCGGAAGTAAAACATTAACCATATACCTGTAATGGTCAACACTATGAAAAGAAAGAAACTCATACCTCCTAAACAAAGCGTGTATGACAAACGTACTCCATGTCTTTTCACTTTCACTGGATGTAAGTGATAGAGGACGTTATTCATTACTACATATGATCTGTTTCTTGGGCTATCAGAATAACCTTTTCTAAAAGGTGATCCCGGACGGAAAATACTGGTTGCAAATTTGCTTCCTCTAAGTGAGTCGCCGGAACCTTCAGCTCCTTTTTTAAATCTTTCTCTAAGAGTTAATTTTGCCATTATATTATTTTATAACCTTCCATATATATACCCGTGTCTGTCACTTCTTTCCCCTGAGTCTTCATCCCAAGGAGCTGTATAGACACCGTTTTGAACAGCTGCATCTGCTAATGATCCTGCAAATTTTCCTAATGAAATTACCCCTGTTGGACAGCGGTCAACACAGAGAGCACATCTAGTACATGCCTCTTCATCTACAACAAAAAAACCAGGAGCGTCTTCAGCATTTGGTGCTTCAACGTTCACAGAATCGGCAATTGCGTCAACTGACAGATAATGTATACACTTCCATGGACATATATCTACACAGCCCTCACAAAGGATGCACTCTGCTTCATCTATATGAAGAAATTGTTTTGGTCTAACTCTTGATGCGACTTTTTGAGAATCAACCATTGCAAGGTTGTATTTCTTCTCAAACTCGGGCATTTCGATGAGGACTTCAGATTTTTTAGCCATTTGAGCCAGTCTTTACAACTTTTTTACCATAGTCTGAAATCTTAACTTTTCCTTTTTCTTTCATGTTGTTTATGTCTTGAATGAAATATCCGATTACAAAAACAGCAATCAACGCTCCCTGAGATATCCCTAATTGAATAATATCTTTAAGAGCACCGAAACTTAATGAGACCTCATTACCAAGAAATAACATTGGTGGAAATTTTATAAACTCTCTTTGGTTAGTCCACTCTAGAGGTCCTTGCGCTAGGTTGAGCCACTCAGATGGTAAGACTCCAAAAATTAGTGTGAGTTGAACCCAGCTTAAAAAAGAAAAGTATGCAGCTTTGCTCCATGTAAGAGGTTTCTCTGTCCATGCCATAAGCACAAGGCCAATCAAGATTAATTGACTACCACTGAATGCTACAAACTGACCAAGGGTTTGTGGAAGCCAACCACGTGGAATCCAGTTGAAGTAATCTACAATTTCGCCTTTTGGAAAACCTGCATAGTGCGCGACAATCACTCCTCCTACCAAGCTACCTATACCAGCAAGAAAAGTGGGCAAACCAATTTTTACTCGGTTTCTATAAACAAAATTTATCAAAGCAGTTCCTTAAAGTGTTACATTCTATTTTATCGTAAATCCATTCAATATTATAAATTGAAAGGATAAGTTTTTTGCATAAATTATTATCTTTTTCAGTGTATTTCTATTGTTTGCGACTAAAGTCAATTTGAGTAATTATTATAGAAATTGATGAAGATAAAATTAATTCCAAGTAACGAACAAGATTTATCAAGGGTATTCATTTTCCTGTTGCCTTTGGTTGTTTTGTTAACGGCTTCAGTAAATTTCCTAAGAGATGCATTCATGTCATTCTCAAATATACTTCCAGGAAACCAGGTTTTAAATTATGGATTTCTGGATAAAGTCTCTAATCAAGTAAGTTTCAACTTTTTATTTTCATTTATCTTGGTTCTGACCGTAGTTTATTTATTATCAAAATCTCTGGGTAGATCAATTATCATCTTCCCTATATTTTTCTTAACTGGTCTTGGTTTAATTGGAATCGAGTTTGTTGATGTTGTAATAGGTTTTGTAGCTCCTGAGCAACTAGAGACATTAGGAAACACTTCGATGCTTCTATTGTTAAAAATACTTTTAGTGGCTGCTTTCTTGGGATTAATATTTTTAAACCTTCTTGCGAAAAAAGAGCCCTCTATCTTCCTAAGTAGTCAATTCTTAATTGGTGCTGTGATATTTTATTTCATATCTTTGCTCATCTTTAGAAGTGATTACACCGTAATGTCAGACAACTTCTTTATCAACTCAATGTATCTCTCAACACATATATATGTAGGTTGTTCGTTTGTATTTTTAGCTATTTTTTACTTCTTGATAACAAAAGGCCTTGGGGCAACATTATTTAGTAAAACGCTAGGAACAATTAGCTTTTGGGGCTATCTATTTCTTTTACCATGGACAGGTTTCAAATATTTTTATGGAACAACTCTGCCTGATTGGATAGAGAATGTTTCTATTTATCTTTCTATAAGCCTAATTATTCCATTACTTGCTCTAATCGTAAATTACTCAAAAACAGTGGCAACTAAAGAAAATAAAGAACCAATTTTTTCAGTGCTTATCAGTTTTGCATTTGTGGTGTTTGGAATAACTAATGTCCTTCAAATAGTTAGCTCTATAGCAAACGTCACTCCTATTGTCAGCCTTACAAATTTTGAATACAGTGTTCGATATGGGTACATGTATAGTCTTATTCTTATCATGATTCCCTTTGTCTATTATTTGGTTCCTAAAATATATGGTCGTGAATTAACTTATGGTCGACTAGAGTCGTTCAACGCTTACCTCATTGGTATCTGTGTTGTAGTGAGTCTTTCTTTAAACGCACTAATTGGAATCAATTCTGGCTTTGCTTGGAACGCTGGAGCAAATGCAGGGAACCCAACTATTTATGGTGAGGGGTTCTTAATTACTTGGTCTCTAGTTTCAGCTTCGTATACTTTCAATTTGTTCTTTTCATTACTATTTTTACTCGGTACATTTCTCTTTGCTGTGACAACCTTGAAAGCAATAATTGGTGGCACTGTGACTGAATCTGAGACCGTTCTAGAGGTGACTGGAGATTCTGATGAGTGAACTGTTAGCTAAAGTAGCAGAACTTCTGGGTGCTCCTGAAACTTTGGTTCAGAGATCAGCTGAAGCAAGAGCGGAAGCCTCTGGAAACACAGTAGATGAAGTATTACAATCATGGGCCGGTGGGGAAAGTGTGTCTTCTACAACTCCTGCTGCCAAAGAAGCTCCAACAGAGGAAGTAGCTGTTGAAGAAGTTGAAGAGGAAGAAGCTCCAGTAGAGGAAGCACCTGTTGAAGAAATTAAAGAGGAGGTTGTTTCTGAATCAACTCAAGTGAACGTTGAGCAGGTTATTGAGGAAGAAACCGTTGAGCTAAAAAATGAGAGCTCATTAGCCTTCATCGCAGGAGTTATTGGCGTTGCCGTATTTACATATTTCTTTGCATTTTCAATACCAAAAAACCAGAGCGCAGATTTAGTGGCTGAAGCACTTAATAATGAGATTGTTGTTAGTCAGGAAGTACTTAAAGGAGCAGAGGTTTACAATCAACTAAATTGTCAATCTTGTCATACACAAAATGTAAGGCTTTTAATACCTGACTCACAAAATGGTAAAATTCTAAAAAATAAATTTGCCAATGAAACAATTATCAAAAATACAGGACTTCTTAGGCTTGGACCTGATTTGTCAACATCAGCAACCAGAGAGCCAACAAATAACAGTAACTGGTTAGCTAGGTACTTAACAGACTCTGCATCTGTTAGAGATGAAATTCCACATCCTAACTATGATTTCTTGAGTGCTACAGATTTAGATTATTTACTAACTTACTTATTATCTTTAGGAGAGGTAAATGAATAATCAGCAAGAAACTAACGATTGGGATATTACAAGATGTTCAAAACCATTTTGTTGCCAAGAAGATGCTGAAGAATATATGACAGCAAGAAACTTTGATGGCATGGTTTTGAAACTTAAAGATGGAACGATTCAAGCCGTTTGTCCTACCTATCCTGATGGTTTTTATAGTGGAGCTAAAACTCTCTCAACAATAGAAAATAAAGAAAGCTGTTGTGATATAAGTGAGTGAACTATTAGCTAAAGTCGCCGAGATGCTTGGAGCTCCTGAAACTTTGGTTCAGAGATCAGCTGAGGCAAGAGCGGAAGCATCTGGAAATACAGTCGACCAAGTTCTACAATCATGGGCTGGTGGAGAAAGTGTAGCATCAGCATCACCTCCGGCAGAGGAAGCTCCTGCTGAGGAAGCAAAAGAAGAAGTTGCTGTAGCAGAGGAAGCTCCTGCTGAGGAAGTAAAAGAAGAAGTTGCTGTAGCAGAGGAAGCTCCTGTAGCTCAAAAAACCACGTCTAAAGTTGAAACTGTTATTAAAAAAGTTTCCCTAGCTAACAACACCATGGGAATTAAGTTGAATACGGATGCAGTACTACCAAGATGGTTAAATTTTAGTTTTATTGTTATCCCAATATTTATCTTGATTGGAATGATTAACACCTCTGGAACTCAAGAGTGTGGTGTAAATGGAATCTTAGATGTTGATAGAAAATCACAGCAAACAGTAAATTGTGATGGTTCACCCTTTGAAGGTAAAGGTGTGGCTTCTACAAATACAGTAAATTATATTGCTGTCGGTCAGCAAGTTTACTCCGGGTCTGCTGCTTGTGCTGGTTGTCATGGAGCTAACGGTGGTGGCGGTGTTGGTCCAGCATTCATTGGTGGTGCTCTTTATACAACTTTTCCAACGTGCGCTGATCATGCAAAATGGATTCAATTAGGATCGGCAGGCTGGCAGGCTGAAGTAGGAGCTGCGTATGGTGCAGAAGATACAATTTCAATTGGTGGAATGCCAGGGTTTCAAGGCAAATTGACTGAAGAAGAGCTAATGGCCGTAGTTGTGTTTGAAAGAGTTGTTTTTGGTGGTGGAGATACTGAAGAAGTACTCAATGATTGTGGTCTTCTGGAAACTGAAGAGGCTGAAGAAAATATAGAAGCAGTTAGTACAACTCCTTAAAAAAACAGTTTGTTTCTTTTCAAAAGTTAATTAATATTTTTCTATGTTACCTGTAATTTATTTTCACGTCGCACTCATAGTCCTCTCCTATTTATTGTTTTACGTTGTTCTCTAAATGGTTACAACTAAAAGAAAAAAAGGCGTGGTTGGTTGGAAAGAGCATGCCGGACTTCCTGACTTAAAAATTAAAGATGTAGTTGCTAAAATTGACACTGGAGCAACACTTTCTTCTATACATGCTTCTGATATAAAAATTACAACAAAAGCTGGCGTTAAATATGTAAGTTTTAAGGTTATGAAAAGAAATAACACCGTCAAAAAAGCTAAAGCACCTCTTGCTGGGTATAAAAGAATTAGAAGCTCAGATGGTGATGTTGAGAGACGACCATTGATCAAGACGACACTTTTACTAGATGGTATAGAAAAGAAAATAGAGTTAACCTTAGCTGATAGACGCTTAATGGACTACACAATGCTGATAGGAAGAAAAGCTTTGGGAAGACGATGGATGGTAAATCCCTCAGTAAGCTTTCTAGCTAAAACAACTGAAGCTAAAAAAAAGGCTAAAAAATGAAGTTAGGGATCCTCTCCCAGGATATTAATCTGTACTCGACTTCAAGATTGTATGAAACCGCAAAGAAGAGAGGTCATGACACACAGGTAATAAGTTATCTGCGTTGTTATATGAATATTGCTAAAGCTAAACCCAGAATCTTTTTTAGAGGTGATGAATTAAGTTTTGATGCAGTTATCCCAAGAATCGCAGCAACCTGGACTTTTTATGGAGCTGCAGTTGTTAGACAATTTGAATTAATGGGTTCGTTATCTGCAAACTCTTCTGCTTCTATAAGTCGATCAAGAGACAAACTAAGAGCACTTCAGCTAATTGGTAATAGCGGTGTTGAGATGCCTGTGACTGGTTATGTTCATTTCTCAAGAGATATAGAGTCCGTACTCAATACAGTCGGAGAGCCTCCATTTGTGATAAAACTTCTAGAAGGAACACAGGGAAGAGGTGTAGTTCTCACAGAAACTATGGATGCTGCAATCAGTGCTATTGAAACAATGAAAAAAATTGACGCAAATATTTTGATACAGGAATTTATTAAAGAAGCTGAGGGTGAGGACATCAGAGCAATAGTTGTTGGAGATAAAGTCGTGGCCTCAATGAAAAGAAAGGCTAGACCAGGAGAATTCAGATCTAATGTGCACCTCGGGGGAACTGTCTTAGATTATGAGATGACCGAGGAAGAAAAGGATAGCGCGATAAGGTCAGCAAAGGTACTGGGTCTTCATGTTGCAGGTGTTGACCTCATTCAATCAGATCGAGGTCCCTTAGTTTTAGAAGTTAACTCATCCCCGGGATTAGAAGGGATTGAGCGTGCAAGCGGTATCGATGTTGCTGAGAAAATTATTGAGTATTTAGAATATGAAACTAAAAATAGGGATAAATCTAAACCAATAGATATCTAAGAGAAAAGATAATTTTTAAGAATAGTTCTCTTGCTTAGAATTCCCTCGTCAAGAACTTTAGTTCCATCAAGTAGTACCGGAACTCTAAGTAAGTACTCTTGATAGCCATCCTCTAGGTTGACAATGTTTATATTGAAAAACTTCTCCAGCAGTGAAATAGATGCTAATCCCTTTTCACAAAGCTCACAGTTTTCTGTAACAACTAAATTTAAAGTTTTCATAATCCTAAAATACTCCTATGAGACCTTGGACACTTGTTTTTGTAATTCTTTTAGCAGTTATAATTTTTGTGTCAGGTTTTATTGTCTTAAGTTTCATTTAGATTGAAAAGCTGACCTTCGAAGAATCTCCACATTCTAAAATTTCTGCAGCATTGCCGTTTTTTCTAAATATTGAAACCATTCCCCATGAATCGGTTATTAAACCAACATTGTCTAAGTAGTCGCTTTGAAAACTTTCACACCATGTTGTCTTAAAGGTACGAGCACCAATGGTTACGTTTACAACATCTCCAATTGATACATCTAAGCTTCTAAGTTCTTCAGGCGAAATATTTGTTTGGCAATTACCAAAGTGATCTACAAAAAGGATTTCTCCTTTAATTTCTTTTTTGGATACCTCCGTTAGTGGAATTAAATACTGTTTCAAGTCTCCAAGATCCACTTCTGGTCCAAATTCTTCTAGGAGAAGTTGTCCAGAAGCAAAACCTGCAGCAAAAGGAGAGAAGATATCTCTTGCATGGAATGTATTGCCCTCAGATGGAATTATCCAGTCTGTATTTTCTAGAAGGAATGCTCTTTGTGCACCTCCAACAGTTGCGCAAGCAAGGTTTAATAAACCATTATCTGGGCCAATCATTACACCCCATTCGGTTTCTATAGCTATTGGTTTTCTCTCTGTTCCTACTCCTGGATCTACAACCCCAAGTAAAACGCCTTGTGGAATGTACTGAATAGCTCTCATTAGTAATAAACTTCCGTATTTAATATCTTGAGGTGGAATACCATGAGAGATATCATTAACTTTTAATTCTGGGTCAATTCTATTTATTACACCTTTGACAACTCCAACTGAACCGTCACTTAAGCCAAAATCTGTAGCAAAAGAGATTATTTTTTTCATGTGATTAATTATATAGAGGTTAGAGATTGAGGATAAAATTGTTTTAAATTAGCTAATTTTTACAATTTTGTTTATATTTACTGTTGTAGAGGGGGGAATATTAAAAAATTATTATATGGATTTTTAGTTTTAGTAGTCGTTGGGTATTTTGGTGTCGGTTATTACATATATGATGCTTCAGCAACTGTGCCATGTGCAGTTTGGGAAGGTGAGCAGGCAAACAACCCCTCAAGCTTTTCAAGTTGGGATGAGTATGACGTTGATGTAACTCAATACTTTATGCCAAGCTATGAAACCGTAACTATTGACTCGACTGACAATGTGAAGCTAAGTGCTTGGTGGATGGAAAATAACCCTCAGGCAAAAACTGTAGTTGTCATTCATGGATTAACAAGCAGTAAGTATTCCAACGGTGTACTTCTTGCTTCTGGTATTTTGTATAAAAATGGGTTTAATGTTCTCGCCATGGACATGAGAGATCATGGTGATAGCACATGTGAAGATGGATACTATTCTGCAGGTCAAAAAGAATCTGATGACTCTGCCTCAGTTATTGACTGGCTCGTTGAAGAAAAGAATATCAGTGCAAATAATATTGGTATCTATGGTCAATCATTAGGTGCTCTGACTACCCTTCAAACTGGTGCTAAGACTCAAAATTTTGCAGCGATAGCTTTACACGATCCCCCTGTAGATTTTGGAACTCTTGTACGAGAGGAGATGGAGTATCAAGGTTTTCCTCCTGTGTTGTACACACCAGTTAATCACTATGCCAGAATTTTTAAAGGTGAAAATCTTACAGAGGTAACTCCAGAAATTGCTCTAAGTAGCGGGGATAAGCAACCAATATTGGTCTTTAATGGCTTGCTAGATAAGAGAGTTCTTGCTCACCACACAGATGATTTAATTAAATTAGCTAATGATAATGGGATTGAAATTACTACCTATAGATATGATGATATGGGTCACGTTGAAAGTCTCTGGGGCTATAACGATGAATTTGGGGAAGCAATTGTTACGTTTTTTAACAATAACTTAGGCTCATAAACTATATATATAAATCTGTAATTAACTAAATAATGATGTCCGTGTAGATTTTTTTTAAGGCTTTAGAAGTGTGTTCCCAACTAAAACTTAATGAATTTTGCACAGCATTGTCAGATAACTCAGATTCGAATTCAGAGTCCTCAAATAGCTTAATGATAAAATCATAAACTTGAATACTTTCAAAAGACTGAACAACTAATCCGTCTTTATTGTTTGAAATAATTTCTTTAAAGGGTCCTTGGTTGATACTCATCACTGGGAGCCCTGAGCGGTGAGCTTCGACAGCTACCAGTCCAAAGGTCTCGTTTTCTGCAGAGTGAACTAAAAGTTTGGATCTCCTCATTAACTTAGCCAGTTTTTTTTGAGAAAGAGACCCTAGAAAATGAACATCCTCCTCTATTTTTAAATCTTCAATTTTATTTTTAATTTTTACAAGATACGCTTCTCCATCAACTCCACTAGGGCCTCCTACAAAAACTAGCTCCAGGTCTTTGATTCTGTATTGTAAGTTTTTGAAGATATCTAAGATTTTAAGTTGTCCTTTTTGTTCTTGTATTCTTCCAACAGAAAGTATGGTGTTTTTCTTTTTACCACCTTTATAGGATTTGAAGGTTTTTTCACTTACCCCTGGTGTAACAGTATTTATTTTTAGAATATTAACTCCATATCGATTTGAGAGATTATCTTGTTCAAACTTACTTGAAGCAGTAATTTTATCGGCAACATTAAATATTTCTTTTTCAGAACTTATTCTTCCCAAGTTATTTTCTTGAACAAATATACCTAAGCTGTGTGATGTAAACACAAAAGGAATTTTGTATCTCTCTTTTAGCTTTTTAGCAACCAAGCCTGATAACCAATAATGTGCGTGTACTACATCAATATCATTTTCTTCAACGTATTGGAAGGTTTTGTCTATAAACTCATCAAGGTATTTTCTCTTCTCTTCAATATTTTCCTGATTAGAAAATAAATTAAACGACACTAACTTAATGTTCTTTTTATTTATGTTTTTGGCTTCCTCTCCGGTAATGACATGTACAGAGTGTTCTTTAGCAAGCTCTTTAGAAATAGCTTCTACATAGACACTGAGACCTCCGCCATCATTTTCTCCTAAATTGTTCATAGGGGCGGTATGAAAGCTAATTTGTAAAATATTCATAAGTTAACCTGAATATCATAGAGCTGGGTTGAGGTACCTCCCAAATCAAACTTATAACGCTCTGTGCCTTTTAAAAAATCAAAAAATACATGCTTATTAGAAATAAGTTTTTCAATAATTTTGTCGATGATGATGATTCCGGGATTTATATCATTGAAGTTATTATTTTTGCTTGAGTTATATAGGTAACAACCTTTCTCATTTTCAAAGACGAAACAACAAGCAAGAATAGTTGTACCTTCCTCTAAATAATAAATTTTCCATCCATTCAGAGTTAATAAATTTCTAAAAAATTCAATGACGTCATCCTTCATGAAAGCGCCCTTTTCGCCCTCTGAGGTTTTATGAAGTTCAACAAAGACGTCGAATACATCATCACTCTTTGACTCTTTCAATACAGCATTTGGATGTAAACTTTCGAAACGGGATTTTTTTCTTTTTAATTCATGCCTTTTTTTTCTTGGAAGTTCAATAAGATACTTATCGTAAGTTTCTGGAAGAACAAGATTTACAGCCTGATCACCTTTCACAATCTTTACTGAGGTATTTGTAAAAGCATCTGTAATTTCCTGGATTTGAGAAAAATGAAGCGAATCTAATGAAGCTATTTTGCACTGTAGGTCATCTAACAGTTGCGAAGTTAGCTTTAGCGATGGTCGATAATCAACAAAATCTCTTGAACCCTTGTTCGACAATAATCCGTTTTTTACTGAATAAAACTCACTATGAACATCTCCATCTACACGGTCTTCTAACTGAACTACTAACTTAAGAAATTCCTCCGTTAAAAATGGAGAGTGTTTTATTTGATCGACTATCACCTAACTAGAATAAACCATTAACAATATTTATGGCATCTACAAAATACAAAGATAATAAGAAACCAACTAAATAGTCATAGAGATAAACCTGTGTCGATAATTCATTTGTGTACTCTGATTCAAATCGAATTTTGAGAATTAAAAAATTAATTAAAACACAAAATAATGCTGTTGCTAGTCCTGCCAGGAATATATGAGTTATTTTGTAATCGTAAAAACTACTAATGCCAACAAAAACTATAAATGCAGCAAAGAAGTCAAAGAAATATTGGAAGTTGCTAAATTGAACATTAAATAATGTTGCAATAGTTTTAATAAAAAACAATAAGAGAAAAAGATATGTTAAGTAGGTAATGCTATCTTGAAAAAATTGTGAAACTATAAAATGAATTACTGCCATCGATATTATGGTTGAAAATAAGAGATTCCCCAATTTGAAAATATTTAAATCTAAAAATAAAACACCAAGAATAGGTACCGCCAACAAGACTATATAAAAAAGTGTTTCAATTGTAGTTTCACTCAAGATGTTGAACACTACAGGTAGAAAAGTTAGAGAAATAAAAATTAAAATTAATCTGTACTCTTTAGTATCTAGCCTAAGTTGTCCTACGAGCATTTCTAGTTGCCATACTAAAATCAATCCAACAAAAACAGCGGTTAATAATTGAACATTATCCATTAACAACCCAACAAAAATTGATGTGGTTAAAACAAATTGAATATAACGTATTTGTACTTCTAACATCCTCGCGAAAATTTTACCTAGATAAACTTGAAAACTAAAGCGATTTGTAATATAGTTATAAAACACTACATTTAGTATCAAAATATCAAATGTACACCATATTTAGTTGTAAAAAGGAGAAAGCGTGGCAAAAAATTCAGGGTTGAAAGTAACAAGAAAATACACTTCTAAGGGCGATCCATATAAAGGTATTGTTTGGGAAAAGAGAACTTCAAAAATAGCTAACCCAGATGGCTCAGTAGTCTTCGAAATGGATGATGTAGAAATCCCTTCAACATGGTCACAAGTAGCAACAGACATTATGGTCTCAAAATATTTCAGAAAAGCAGGTGTTCCTCAAGTAGATGCTGAAGGTAATGTTGTAAAAGATGAAAACGGAGATGTCGTACTAGGTTCAGAGACTTCTTCACGTCAAGTTTTCGATAGATTAGCTGAAACCTGGAGACACTGGGGAGAAACAACAGGTTACTTTGCAACAAAAGATGATGCTCAAGCCTTTGAGGATGAACTCAAGTATATGCTCGCAACACAAATGGCCGCTCCTAACAGTCCGCAATGGTTTAACACCGGACTCAACCACAAATATGATTTAACTGGTCCTGCACAAGGGTTTTGGTACGTAGATCCAAAAACAGGCGAACTAGTCGAGGCTGATGACTCTTATTCAAGACCGCAACCTCATGCTTGTTTCATTCAATCTATTGATGATGACCTCGTTAATGAAGGTGGCATCATGGACCTCTGGGTAAAAGAAGCTCGACTCTTTAAGTTTGGATCAGGAACAGGAACAAACTTTTCACATCTTCGCGGAGAAGGAGAACAACTCTCCGGTGGTGGGGTTTCTTCAGGAGTAATGTCCTTTCTTAAAATTGGTGACAGAGCAGCTGGTGCAATTAAGTCTGGTGGAACAACTAGAAGAGCTGCAAAGATGGTTATTCTCGATCTTGATCATCCAGATATTGAAACCTTCATTGAGTGGAAAGCTATAGAGGAAGATAAAGCCCGTGCACTCATTGCCGCAGGTTATCCTGCTGATTTCAATGGTGAAGCATACGCTACTGTCTCGGGACAAAACTCAAATAACTCTGTAAGAGTACCTACTGAATTTCTAAAAGCTATCGAAGAAGATGGGGATTGGAATCTAACTGCAAGAACAGATGGTTCTGTTATGAAAACAGTAAAAGCCCGTGACTTATGGAACAAAGTTGCAGATGCAGCATGGAAATGTGCTGATCCTGGAGTTCAGTATGACACAACTATCAATGAGTGGCACACCTCCCCTATGGGTGGAAAAATTCGCGCATCAAATCCTTGTTCAGAGTATTTATTCTTAGACAACACCGCCTGTAACTTAGCAAGCCTCAACTTAGTTAAGTTCTACGATGATGAAAAACAAGAATTTGATATCGCATCTTATAAGCATGCATTAAGAGTCTGGACTATCGTTCTAGAAATATCAGTAGAGATGGCTCAGTTCCCTTCAAAAGAAATTGCTCAAGGTTCTTATGACTACAGAACTCTTGGACTTGGTTATGCAAACTTAGGATCTTTACTCATGAGAAAAGGTATTGCTTATGATTCCAACCTGGGAAGAGCTATTGCTGGAGCTTTAACAGCTATGTTAACTGGTGAAGCATATAAAGCATCTGCTGAAATGGCAGGCATTGTTGGTACCTTCCCTAGATACAAAGAAAATGCTGACAAGATGCTTAGAGTGATGAACAACCACAGAAAAGCAGCATATGACTCAAACGATTACGAAGGTTTAAGTCATGACTTAATAGCTATTGATCAAGACTTGTGTCCTGAAGATTTATTAGTTGCAGCCCAACTTTCATGGGATGAAGCAGTAGAACTGGGTACAAAAAATGGTTACAGAAATGCTCAAGCTACTGTACTTGCCCCAACAGGTACAATTGGTCTCCTCATGGACTGTGATACAACAGGTGTAGAGCCTGATTTCGCATTAATGAAGTTTAAAAAACTTGCTGGTGGTGGCTACATGAAGATTGCTAACCAATCAATTGGACCTGCATTAAATGCTCTCGGATATGCTTCAAATGAGGTAAACGAGATAATCAACTATGTTATCGGTTCAATGTCTCTTGAAGATTCACCATACGTAAATAAAAAATCATTGATGGAAAAAGGCTTAAGTGCAAACGATGTAGCAAAAATTGAAGCTGCCCTTCCAGGTGCATTTGAAATCCAGCATGCATTTAATGTGTTTGTCTTAGGTGAAGAAACATTAAAAGGTTTGGGCATTCCAGAAGAAGAATACACTTCCTTTGATTTCAATTTGCTAGAAACTCTTGGCTACTCAAGAAATGAGATAGCTCAGGCCAACTTAGATATCTGTGGAACACAAAAAATTGAAGGTGCACCCTACCTTAAAGAGGAACATCTTGATGTTTTTGACTGCGCAAATAAGTGTGG
>Ga0213861_10000578_pt1 | contig 32224 bp, 29 predicted proteins | sample PICome_4_FD_160110 | JGI IMG/M metagenome (GOLD analysis project Ga0213861, IMG submission 160110) | Coastal seawater microbial communities near Pivers Island, North Carolina, United States - PICO131 | ecosystem: Environmental > Aquatic > Marine > Coastal | place: USA: North Carolina... | reverse complement strand
ACCTCTTCAGTTGCTTCTTCAGTTGCTTCTTCAGTTGCTTCTTCAGTTGCTTCTTCAGTTGCTTCTTCAGTTGCTTCTTCAGTTACCTCTTCAGTTACCTCTTCAGTTACCTCTTCAGTTACCTCCATGGTTGCTTCTTCAGCATTGTTACAAGCAACAAAGGCAACCATTGCCAATGCGCTTAAAAATAAACTTACTTTTTTCATAATTCTTTGATTTATATAGTTTAAGGCTCCTTCAAAGGTATGAAAATATGAACTTCATACAAGTAACCTATCAATTCAAACTTTTTTTAGAAGAGCCTCTATGGAAGTAGTATTTTTAATAATGTTCGAAAGGTCTTTTATTTCTACTCGGTTTTGGCCCATGCTATCTCGATCCCTAACAGTTACAGTATTATCAACCAATGACTGATGGTCAACAGTTATGCAAAGAGGAGTACCTATGGCATCTTGACGACGATATCTTTTCCCAATAGCATCTTTTTCATCAAAGATTAGTTGAAAATCAAATTTTAGTTGATCATAAATCTTTTTGGCGCATTCGGGAAGTTTATCTTTTTTTAATAATGGGAGGATCGCTGCTTGATTTGGAGCCAATGAATGAGGAAGCCGCAGAACAGTTCTTAAAGTTCCATCCTTGAGGGTTTCTTCTTTTAAGCATTCCGATATGACACTCAAGAACATCCGATCTAAACCTATTGAGGCCTCGATCACACTAGGAGTGAAATTCTCATTTGTAACAGGGTCGAAGACTTGAAGTTTTTTACCTGAGTGCTTAGAGTGCTGTTTCAAATCAAAGTCAGTCCGGCTATGTATGCCCTCTAGTTCTTTAAATCCAAAGGGGAAGTTATATTCAATGTCAGCAGCAGCGTCAGCATAATGAGCCAGCTTTTCATGATTATGATAACGATAGTTTTTTGGATTAAACCCTAAAGATTCATGCCAATTCATTCTTACTTTTTTCCAATGATTAAACCATTTCATCTCTGAACCAGGAGTGATAAAGAACTGCATTTCCATTTGTTCGAACTCTCTCATTCTAAAAATAAACTGTCTTGCAACTATTTCATTTCTAAATGCTTTTCCTATTTGAGCAATGCCAAATGGAATTTTCATTCGGCTCGTTTTGAATACATTAAGAAAGTTGACAAAAATTCCCTGTGCTGTTTCTGGTCGAAGAAACAAATCATTCGCTCCTTCTGAAACAGAACCTATTTTGGTGCCGAACATCAGATTAAACTGACGGACGTCAGTCCAATTAGATGATCCACTGACAGGACATTTAATTTTTTCGTCAATAATAACTTGTCGCGCTTCAGAAAGATCATTGTTTGAAAGAGCTTTTGAAAACCTACTTAAAATCTTTTTGGCTTTTTTTTCATACTCCAATACTCGAGTATTTGTTTTCCGGTACAATTCGGAATCAAATGAATCACCAAAGCGAAGAGCTGCTTTTTTTATTTCTTTTTCCGCTTTTTGAAATAATTTTTCGGCATAATCCTCAACCAAGACATCTGCTCTGTATCTTTTTTTCGAATCCTTGTTATCTATCAGTGGATCACTGAAGGCATCAATATGACCAGAAGCTCTCCAAACATCAGGGTGCATAAAAATAGCAGAATCTATACCTACTACGTTGTCGTTTAATTGAACCATAGATCGCCACCAATAATTTTTAATATTATTTTTCAAAAGCGCACCATTTGGACCATAGTCATATACCGAGCTCAGGCCATCATAGATTTCACTGCTTTGAAATACGAATCCATATTCTTTGGCATGGGAAATAACTTTTTTAAATAATTCTTCAGGGCCTTTGGACATTTTATTTATTTATAGTGAGTTCTAAAATATTTAAATATAAATTAATCTTAGGCTATTAGAGAACTAATATTGGCAGTAAAAAGTCGAACAGAAATAGCTAATAGGATTATTCCGAAGATTTTTCGAATAATTGAAATCCCTCCTTTACCTAAGATTCTTTCAATGTGATGGGTATTCTTTAAAACTAAATATACTAGTATGGCATTGATGATTATCGCTATTAAAATATTAACAGACGCATATTCACTTCGAATAGAGATTAGTGTGGTAAGTGTTCCCGCTCCTGCAATTAAAGGAAAAGCAATTGGGACAATACTTGCAGATTCTGGCTCGACTTCTTTGTATATCCGTACACCAAGAATCATCTCCAATGCCAGAAAAAATAAAATCAGCGCGCCGGCTACTGCAAACGAAGCTACATTGACTCCAAATAGCGCTAAAAGTTCTTCTCCAATAAACAAGAAAATTACCATAATTGAACATGCAGCAATAGTTGCCTTCTCAGATTGTATATGCCCAACCTTATCTCTAACGGATATTATTATAGGAATACTGCCAATTATATCAATTACAGCAAATAATACCATCGTTACTGAAAGAATTTCAGAAATATTCATTTTTAAAAAATATTCAACATTGATTTATACAGGTAAAGGTAGACCTTTACCATATGTTCCAAATTGGAAAAACTGTTGTTTCAAAAGTTATCTTTGATCAAGCTTTTTGTTGTGATTTATCTAAATGCAAAGGAGCGTGTTGCATTGAAGGAGATGCCGGCGCCCCTTTAATGCCGAATGAAGTTAAAATTTTAAGCGAGATTCAGCCAAAAATTCGTCCATACCTCCGCCCAGAAGGTATATCCGTCCTTGAGTCTCAAGGACATTTTGTTATTGATGAGAATGAAGAATATACCACTCCTCTTGTAGATAAAAAGGAGTGCGCTTATGTAATATTTGAATCAGGAGTCGCAAAGTGCGGAATAGAAAAAGCTTATGAAGCAGGAGCTATAAATTGGCCAAAGCCGATATCTTGTCATTTATATCCTATTCGGGTCACCAAATATTCAGATTTTGACGCACTAAATGTTCATCATTGGAAGGTTTGTGAACCGGCATGTAGTTTAGGTCAAGAGTTAAAATTACCGGTTTTTAGATTTTTAAAAAATAGCCTCGAACGTGCTTATGGAAAGGATTGGGTAGATGAAGCAGAATTGGTTTATAAGAAAATTGCAGATCAATGAGATGAAAAAGGAATCAAGGTTATTAACAATTGATGTGGATTATTTTCGAGGAACTGGAATAAAATAATTTGGTTAATTCAAACACCCTGGTTTTTAGGCATTTTTTGATTGCCGGAAGAATCATAAATGTTGAAAACTCCAACTTAATGTTCAAATCTATCGCTTGTAAAAACCCCGATGCTTTCCAAGATTTGTAAAGCTCACTTGCAGTGTGTTTTCGTCGGCTTTTACCGTTTCTACTGCTAATACGCACCTAAAACATACTTAAAAACCTCGCTGTTAGGCGATTAGATTAAATAAAAATGAGCAAATCAACTACGCAAAACGAACCAATTTTAAAAGAAAACCCAAATAGATTTGTGCTTTTCCCTATTGAACATAATGATATTTGGGATATTTATAAAAAAGCAGAAGCAAGTTTTTGGACGGCTGAAGAAATAGATTTACATCAAGATATTACAGATTGGGAAAATAAATTATCTGATGATGAAAGATATTTTGTAAAACATATACTTGCTTTTTTCGCAGCTTCAGATGGAATTGTTAATGAAAATCTTGCTGAAAACTTTGTCAATGAGGTCCAATACACTGAGGCAAAGTTTTTTTATGGTTTTCAAATAATGATGGAGAATATTCATAGTGAAACATATTCTTTACTGATTGATACTTATGTTAAAGACCCAAGTGAAAGAAATAAATTGTTCAACGCTATTGAAACTTTTGACGCAATTAAAAAGAAAGCTGATTGGGCTTTGAAATGGATTGATTCACCATCGTTTGCGGAAAGATTAATAGCATTTGCAGCTGTTGAAGGTATATTTTTTAGTGGAGCATTTTGTTCTATTTTTTGGATGAAAAAAAGAGGGTTACTACCTGGATTAACATTTTCAAATGAACTAATTAGTAGAGACGAAGGAATGCACTGTGACTTTGCTGTTCATCTTCATAATGAGCACCTTGTAAACAAAGTTCCTCAAGAGCGAATTATTCAAATCATCACAGAAGCTTTAGATATAGAAAGAGAGTTTATTACTGAATCTCTTCCTGTAGACTTAATTGGAATGAATAGCCGCCTTATGGAGCAGTACTTAGAGTTTGTTACCGATCGATTACTAACAGAATTAAATTGTCCAAAGAGTTATAATTCTGAAAACCCTTTTGACTTTATGGATATGATTTCTTTAGAAGGGAAAACAAATTTCTTTGAAAAAAGAGTTTCAGATTACCGTAAGGCTGGGGTTGGAATGGAACAAGAGACCAAGGAAGATTCTTTTTCATTTGACTCAGATTTCTAAAAAATAAATCTTATGATGAATGTATTAAAGCGCGATGGCCGTAAAGAAGCCATTAAATTTGATAAGATTACAGCAAGAATTCAGAAGCTTTGTTATGGCTTGAGTTCACATGTTGATGCTGTAGCTGTCGCAATGAGGGTAATCGAAGGGTTATACGATGGAGTTAGTACAAGTGAATTAGATAGTCTATCTGCCGAAACATCGGCATCAATGACGGTTAGACATCCTGACTATGCTAAGCTTGCAGCCAGGATTGCCGTATCAAATCTGCACAAGAATACGAATAAGTCATTTACTGATACGATGCGTGAATTGCATCAGTTCGTTAGTCCGAAAACAGGGGAAAAGGCTCCTTTGATCGCTGATGACGTTATGGAAATTATAGAATCTAATGCCGAATTATTAGACTCTACACCTATATATGATCGAGATTTTAGTTATGACTATTTCGGCTTCAAAACCTTGGAAAGGTCATATCTCCTGCGCACTAATGGAAAAATTGCTGAAAGGCCACAGCAAATGCTTCTGCGTGTGGCAATTGGAATTCATAAAGAAAAGATTGAAGACGCTATCGAGACATATAATGGTATGTCTAAAGGGCTCTATACTCATGCAACCCCAACACTTTTTAATTCTGGTACACCTAAGCCTCAAATGTCGAGTTGTTTCTTGCTTCAAATGCAGGATGACAGCATAGATGGTATTTATGATACTTTAAAGCAGACTGCAAAGATTTCACAAAGTGCAGGTGGAATAGGGCTCAGCATTCATAACATAAGATCTACAGGCTCATACATCCGCGGTACAAATGGCACTTCAAATGGTTTGATTCCTCTTTTGCGTGTTTTTAACGACACTGCTAGATACGTAGATCAAGGCGGAGGTAAGCGAAAAGGATCATTTGCTATTTATCTGGAGCCCTGGCACGCTGATGTTTTTGACTTTTTAGATCTCAGAAAAAACACTGGAAAAGAAGAAAATAGAGCGCGTGATTTATTCTATGCTCTTTGGATTCCAGATCTTTTTATGCAGCGCGTGGAGGAAGATGGAGATTGGACATTGATGGACCCTAATGAGTGCCCAGGCCTATTTGATACGTATGGCGCTGAATTCAATGCTCTTTACACTAAATATGAATCTGATAATAAAGGGCGTAAAACCATCGCAGCTCGTGAGCTTTGGACTAAAATACTGGAAGCTCAAATCGAGACAGGGACCCCTTATATATTATACAAAGATGCCTGTAACTCAAAATCCAACCAAAAAAATCTCGGGGTTATTCGCTCTTCAAATCTCTGTACAGAGATCATAGAATATACTGCTTCAGATGAAGTTGCTGTTTGTAATCTAGCATCAATAGCATTACCTAAATATGTTAAGGATGGAGCTTTTGACCATCAAATGCTTTACGATATCACATATAAGATTACAAAAAATTTAAATGAAGTAATAGATCAGAATTATTACCCAGTTCCGGAAGCACGAAACTCTAATATGCGTCACCGGCCCATTGGGATCGGAGTACAAGGATTAGCAGATGCGTTCATTCATTTAAGATTACCCTTCACAAGCCCCGAGGCTAAGCAGCTAAATAAGGATATTTTCGAGACTATTTATTTCTCAGCCGTTACCGCTTCTTATGATCTTGCTAAAATTGATGGAGCCTATGAAAGTTACGATGGGTCACCAATGTCAAAAGGGGAGTTTCAATATAATATGTGGGGACTTAAAGATGAGGATTTAAGTGGCAGATGGGATTGGTCGGGTTTACGAAAAAAAATCAAAAAATATGGCGTTAGAAATTCGTTACTTTTAGCACCTATGCCTACAGCTTCGACATCGCAAATTCTAGGAAATAATGAATGTTTTGAGCCTTATACGAGTAATCTTTATACCCGTCGAGTTCTCTCTGGAGAGTTTATTGTCGTTAATAAACATCTTCTTTTAGACCTTGTAAATCTAGGCCTATGGAACGAAGATGTTAAAAATGCAATTATGGCGAATAATGGATCTATTCAAAGTATTGAAGGAATTCCAGAGAATATAAAACTCTTATATAAGACAGTTTGGGAACTCTCTATGCGGGACATCATTGATATGTCTGCGGATCGAGGAGCATTTATAGATCAATCGCAATCCTTGAATCTTTTCGTTGAATCTCCTAACATGGGTAAGCTTACTTCAATGCATTTCCATGCCTGGAAAAAGGGCCTTAAGACAGGGATGTATTACTTAAGAACTAAAGCTGCATCTGCAGCGATAAAGTTTACAGTTAAGAAAAAAGAAGAAAAAGTTCCAAAGGAAGAAGTTTTTTCCGAGATGCCAATAAAGAAAGCAGAAAACACAGCAAAAGATCCTGTAAAAGAATTTACTGAAGAAGAGATTTTAGCTTGCTCAATTGATAATCCCGATGATTGTGAAGCTTGTGGATCTTAGAATAGACTTATACGAAAATGCGATAGCTCATTCTTAGTAATTAACTTAATGTGTTAATCTATTGTTATTTAGGTAAAATATTCTTACTTTTAGTAGCACTTAAATACAAATGCTTGAAGTATGGTACAACGTGACCCAAGAGAGCCTAGAAGTTCAGAAGATCGCATGTCCATGCGAGAACGTAGAGCTCAAAAGAGATTAGAAGAAGCAGAACATGATTCACATTCTATGGCAACTACTATTTTTGTTGTAGTGATGATTCTCATAATAATTGGAGCTGCAGTTTATTTAACTACATAGGAAGATTTTTCTAAATATTTTCATAGTGTACCTTCGCCAAAGTGAAAAGGTTTACAACAATTATTGGTGGAGGTTTAGGTTGGGCATTGGGCGGTCCCATTGGGGCCATTCTGGGAGCTGCACTGGGGACAATATTTTCAGAAGAAATATCCAATGTAAAGAAGTCCTCAAAAAGATTTAAAAATCCTGAAACAGACTTTCATGCGAGTTTATTGGTTTTAGCTTCGGTTGTCATTAAAGCTGATGGAAAAATTGATAGAAGAGAGCTTGATTTTGTTCGTAGACAATTTGTAAAATGGTTTGGCGTAAATAAAACTAATAAGAGTTTTAACGTATTTAAAAGTCTGATTAAAACCGAGCCAAATCTTCTTAAGATATGTCAACAGATCAAGAGTAATATGCCATTACAGGGCAGAATACAAGTCATTAGTTTCTTATTTGACTTATCTTTTGCAGATGGCACAATATCAAGTAATGAGAATAAACAAATTGCCCGAATTTCAAGTTATTTAGGTATAAGTTCGCAAGAGTTTTATCAGTTAGAGTCAATTAAAACAAAGAAAGTAAAAGACCCATACGAGATTTTGGGTATTACATCAAGTAGCTCAGATCAGGAATTAAAAAAAATGTATCGAAAATTAGTAAAAAAGTATCATCCAGATTCCTTACACGATATGGGTAAAGAAGTGGTTTTGGAAGCTGAAAACACATTCAGAAAAATTCAAGAATCATATGAAGAAATATGTCAACGGCGAGAAATAAAATGAAATTTCAATTCGCCATAAAATCTGAACTGGATAAGTTTGATAAAATTTTCCCGAAGGCATTTAGCAGTAAGGTTGCTTTGTTAAATCTAATATTGAGATATGCCATTAAGCAGAAAGGGAAGCGTATTCGTCCTGCACTAGTTTTTCTTATTTCAAAGTGCATTGCTGGAGAGGTAAATGATCGAACGTATCGGGGAGCAACTTTAGTAGAACTGATGCATACTGCAACTCTATTGCACGACGACGTTGTTGATGAGTCATTCGTTCGTCGAAGCAAGTTTTCCATCAATGCACTTTGGAAAAATAAAATTGCCATTTTGATCGGGGATTATATGTTATCTCGAGTACTATTATTGGCAGTTGATCATGGGGATCATGAGTTACTTGGTCATATTAGTCAATCAGTTCAAAAAATGTCGGAGGGAGAGCTTTTGCAGATAGAAAAAGCAAGAAAATTAGATATTGATGAAAAAATTTATACAGAGATTATTTCAAAAAAAACCGCTTCATTAATATCTACTTGCTGTATAATTGGTGCGAGTTCTGTAAATGCAGATGAAGATCAATTAGAATCTGCAAAAAAATTCGGATTTAATTTGGGAATGGCATTTCAGATTAAAGATGACCTTTTAGATTATCAAAACTTTGGAGAAAGCGGAAAGCCCTCAGGAATAGATGTAAAAGAGCAAAAATTAACATTACCGTTAATTTATGCTTTAAATACTGCATCATTTGGGGATAAAAGAAAAATGATCCGGATAGTTAAAAACAAGAAAGATGACCCTAAAAGTATTTCATGGCTAATGGAGAAAGTTTTAGAGTTAGGTGGAATGGATTACTCAAAAAAAGTCATGGATAAATATGAAAATCAGGCGATTCTCCATCTTGGACAATTCCCAGAATCAGAAAGTAAAAAAGCATTACTTCAGTTAGTTGAATTTGTGGTGAAAAGGAATCTCTAGCTTCTCTATAATTTCAAAATCAGTATCTTTCAATTATGGGTAGAATAACTGCATCATGTATAGAGAGAATTCATGACGCTACTGTTGTTGAAGAGGTGGTAGGAGAATTTGTGCAGCTAAAAAAAAGTGGATCAACTTTTAGAGGATTGAGCCCTTTTTCAAATGAAAAAACACCATCATTTTATGTAGTTCCCTCAAAGCAAATTTTTAAGGATTTCTCTTCTGGTAAAGGTGGCTCAGCGGTTACTTTTTTAATGGAACACGAGCAAATGACTTATCCAGATGCTCTGCGTTGGATCGCAAAGAAATATCATATTGAAATTGAAGAAGAAGCCTATTCTGAGGAGGAAGATGAAAATAGAAATATTCGTGAGAGTTTATTAGCAGTAAATTCTTTTGCCTTGAAAACGTTTAGCGAGTGGCTGTGGGAAGATGACCTAGGTAGGTCGATTGGCTTAGCTTATTTTAGAGAAAGAGGTTTTAACGATGAGACTATTAAGAAATTTGAGTTAGGATTTCATCTTGAGGGAAGATCGAACTTTAGTGATGTCGCAATCGATGCTGGATATAAACCAGATGTAATTGAACAAACTGGGTTGTCAATACTCCGAGAGGACGGTTCATATATCGATAGATTTTGGGGTAGAGTTATGTTCCCCATTCACAGTATGAGTGGAAGAGTAATTGGCTTTGGTGGAAGAACATTAAAGACTAAATCTAAAACTGCGAAATATTTAAATAGCCCCGAATCTCAAATATATTATAAGAGCAAAGTTTTATACGGTCTTTTCCAAGCAAAAAAGATGATTGTCAGAAATGATCAATGTTATCTTGTTGAGGGTTATACTGATGTTATTTCTCTTTTTCAGCAGGGCATTGAGAATGTAGTTTCTACCTCGGGAACAGCTTTAACCATAGAACAGATACGATTGCTGAAGCGACTAACAAGAAATGTTACTTTGCTTTATGATGGAGATGCAGCAGGAATAAGGGCCTCATTTAGAGGTATAGATCTTTTACTTGAAGAAGGTATGTTAGTGAGAGTAGTTCCTCTTCCTGAGGGTCAGGATCCTGATACTCTAGCGAAAGCAATGAAACCTGAAGGTTTATTGGATTATTTAGAAACTGAAGAACTAGATTTTATTCAGTTTAAATTAGATTCGTTAATTCAGGTTGCTGCAGATGATCCAATTCAGCGGGCAGAAATGGTTAGAGATATTGTTCAGAGTATTTCTAAAATTCCCGATGCAATTCTTAGAGAAGTCTACATAAAAGATTCAGCTAAAAGGTTAGAAATAGAAGAAAAAAGTCTTTTCTTAGAGCTAAATCGTTTAATAGACACGGGGAATAGAAAAATTGAAAAGCAACGTCAAGAGTTAACTCTTAAAGACTCAATGGTAGTTGAGAAAAAGACGGAGATAGATACACGACCTCCTTCTGCAGAAGACACATTGATGAGGATATTATTGCTAAATGGGATTGATGAAGTGAAAATTGAAATTCCAGATGATGACCCATTTATTGGGAGGGCTGGTGAATTTATTTTAAATGAATTGAATTTCGATCAACTGGAGTTTGTATTTCCTACATATAAAATTATTTATGATACCTTAAAGATAGCATTTGATAAGCATGGGAAGTTACTTGATGCTAATCACTTTATACGATCGAATGACTCCGAAGTTGCTGCCATTGTGGCTGAATTGTTAGTGGATAAATATGTTCTTGCTGATTGGGAAAAAAAGAATATATATATACCTAAAAGAGAAGATAAACTTTCAAATCATGTGCTTGAATCTGTCTTTAGGTTTAAGGAAATAAAATTGAAAGAAATGATATTTGAAAAGCAATTAATATTGGACAAAACCATAAATGAAAAAGAAAGACTCGCTCAGCTGAAAGACTTTAATGACTTGATTGCGATAAGGAATAGCCTTTTTAAAAAGCTGAACAGAATCTTGTAAATTTTAATTGAATTACTCTATCTACAAAAGAAATACAAGCTCATCCAAGCAGATTATCCAATGTTTCTCGAGCTACTGAGTGATACCCGTCTCTTGCTTTGGAATAAATCTGTTTAGCAAACCCCTCTCTGCCAGAATTAATTAATGCTTGATATATTGGAGTAAGAAATTTTCTCCGCCCTACTTTGAATAGGAATTCCTCAATCTTTTTGTCAAAATCTTGATTCTTATAATTTTGTGAGATTGCAATTACGAGCCAAGCTGATAGTATTTCAGAATTTTTCACATTTGTGAAATTAAATCGACTATCTAGCTTTACCAAGTCGTTTTGAGTAATTTCATTTTCCCCTAAAATATTTAAAAAATGTAGCCATTCATGCGTGCTCCAGTGAGAATTATTGAAATTATATTCCGGATTAATCAGAATATTCTCAATAGCACTTTCAACAGCTAAAAATCTTTTAGGGTAAACTTTTGGGCAATTTTCAGGTAATCCAGTTCCATATATCCAGTTTTCTATATCAGCCATTTCCCATTGTTGTTTATCCAGTAAATTACTCTTTAGGTATTGCACGAATTCTGATGTTGTGACTGATTTGAATTTATATGTTTTAAAGTAGTTTTTTAAAAACAAATCAAATTTTTTACGCCCTACGAGATTTTCAATGACTAATAACAAATGAAAGCCTTTATCATAAGCAATCGCAGTTACTCCATCATCAGGATTGCGACCTACTAAATCGATTGATAATTTTGTATCATCTGGCTCAGAGTTCATGAATTCTTTGATTTCGGATTTTAAATCTGAGTACGAGAGTTTTCGAAGCATATCAGAATATCCTTTTCCATATACTGTTTCCATAATTCTATTTTCAAAATATACAGTGAACCCTTCATTTAGCCAGAAGTCATTCCATGTCGCATTAGTCACCAAGTTTCCGCTCCATGAATGTGCCAATTCATGCGCAATTAATGCAACTAGAGATCGATCACCTGATATTACAGTTGGAGTTAAAAACGTTAGCCTGGGATTTTCCATTCCGCCAAAAGGGAAGGAGGCAGGAAGCACAAGTAAGTCATATCTTCCCCATTGATAAGGGCCATAAAGTTTCTCTGCGGCTAAAATCATTTTTTCCGTTTCTCCGAATTCCCATGCTGCCGATTCTAATATTGAAGGTTCGCAGTATACCGCAGTTCTAGGACCGGTGGATTGGTAGGCTATATCTCCCACAGCTAGTGCCATAAGGTAGCTTGGTATGGGCTCATTCATTTCAAATGAATAGATACCGTCATCTGATAATTCAGTAGGGTTGGAGGCGCTCATCAATGCCATCATATCTTTTGGTGCTTGAATTTTAGCTTTATACGTGAATCGGATTCCTGGACTGTCCTGCAATGGTATCCAGGTTCTAGCTAATATTGCTTGACTTTGAGTAAATAGAAAGGGTTTGGTTTTTCCATTGGTTTGCTCTGGGGTTAACCATTGCAGAGCTTTAGCATTTGGGCTTGTTTGATATGAAATAATTATGGTATAATTCCCAGTGATTTTTTTTTGAGGAAAAATCAATAGTTCCGTTCCTAAAGTTGGATCATTTTGTCCGTAATTAAAATCAAGAGGTATAATATCTTTAGAATCTAATGCTTCTATTTTTTTTATAATTAAATCATATGAGTCCAGACGGATGGTGTCAGCATCTAGACATTTTAAACTTATGGTAGCAGTTCCCGAAAGAATTTTTTCATTAAAATTAGCCTCAAGATAAAGGTCTAAATGATTTACTACTGCCTTTTTAGGGTCAGCAAAAGAGTGTGGGTCTTTTGTAAACATATTTGCATTTGAAAATTCAATTGATTTGTTTTGACAGCTCGTAATAAAAACTATAAAAACGCTGATCAATAGTACGTTATTTTTCATAATATAATTCATTTCCCTCCCGTTACCCCTCCAGCAATTATATATTTCATTATTTCCGATGAGCTTGCATCTAGCGGTTCAACATAATCCTTAGGGACGACGAAAACTTGCCCAGAAATAGCAAGTGAATGTGGGACATAAACAGTAATAAGTGCATTATTTAAATTTCCGATATCTTTAAGGCTTTCATCAGTGACAAAACCAACTCTACGAACTTCTTCTTTTAGTGACAGCCTCAAAAGAACCGGCTGTTGAAAGCCTTTCTTTTTTCCGGTGAGCGACTTCATTACTTCACTTACTGATGAATATATAATCTTAACTAGTGGCATAGTTTTGAGCATTTCATCTAAGAACTTTATAAATCGAAATTTCAATGTAAATCCGCCAATAAAACCAATAAAAGTAATTATTACAATTAATGTTAAAAGCCCTATTCCAGGAACATTCGAGGGGATTAAATCGTCTAAAAAACTTAATACTGTCCACAGAAAATAAAAAGTAATCGCCACGGGACTGGTGTAAAGTAATCCCTGAATAAAGTAGTATAGTAGTCGTTTCATGTTATTTCAGTGAAAATGCTTTTGTTTAAAACCTATAAACGAAGTTATAACTCAATTGACCCAGTATATTAAACTAGTTGAATTCAGTGAGTTCAGATATCGGGTCCCAAAAATGTTTTTGGAAGTTTTGAATTTTATTATTGATTACTTTAATACCCTCCTGATTTAAACGGGATTCCATCTCTTTAATGCTTTTGAAATGATGCTTCCCCGTTAATACACCTATTCTGTTAACAACTCGATGAGCTGGAATATCTGGAATGTGGTGACTTTTATTCATTGCAAACCCAATTATTCGCGCCGAACCCTTTGAGCCTAATGCTTTTGCAATGGCACCATAAGATGTAACTCTACCAAATGGAATTTTTTTAACTATTTGATAAATATTATCATAAAATTTTTTTGGTAATGACATATTTTTTAATCAGGAAATGAAAATTTTAAATAGTTAATTGGTTTACCGCTATCAATCCAAATCTTCTCATAAAATGTTTTTACAGCAAATGCATTATGCTCGGGGTTATCCGATAATTGATTATAAATATCATGGTAGGATTCTTGAATCTCAAATTCACAAACCTTGATTATGCCATGCAGGTAACCATGAAGAAATTCACTATCCGATTTCAAATGAATCACCCCTCCTGGTTTAAGTAGAGTTTGATAAATAGATAAAAAGTCTGGACTCACCATTCGATGTTTAGCTCTTTGGAATTTTATTTGAGGGTCTGGAAATGTAATCCAAATCTCATCGATTTCTCCTGGGCTAAAACAATGCTTTATCCATTCAATTCTTGTTCGCAAAAACCCAACATTATTCATTTTTTCAGAAACAACTTTTTTGGCACCATACCAAATGCGTGCTCCTTTAATATCAACGCCAATAAAATTTTGATTCTTATTTCGGGATCCAAGTTCAGTACAGTATTCCCCTCTGCCACAACCTAGTTCAATGATAATAGGGTTTTCATTTTTAAAGAAATCCGAATTCCATTTACCACGCAGTGAAATCCCTTTCAATACATCATCTTTAGTTGGTTGAATGACTCGACTTAATTCATCAAGTTCTTTAAATCGTGCAAGCTTGTTTTTTCCTCCCATTCACATGACATTTTGAATATCAATTATTCGAGCTTGTAGCCTTTTCTCACCTCTAAAGTAATTCCATTCTAATATTACAGCTACATTAACCTCCTTATTTTTTGGACGAAATGATCCCCACCCAAATCCTATAGCTGGAATCTGTTTGCGAGATATAGGGTTCGTTAAAAGAGTCCTTAAATGTTTGTTTGAAGACATATATGAAGTCTTCTCCATAGTAACTTTATATAGTCCCCAAACTGGAGATTTATTCCCGATTCCAAAAGGCGCTAGCTTGTCTAGCAAAAGACAAAGATCTTCATTTAAATCCTCTGGTTTTGCTGCTGTATCGATTAATATTTCTGGAGATCTTTTCTCTTTTTGCCAGTGCTTATTTACGGAAATATTGAATTCTTTTCTAAAAGCGTAAAGGTTATTTGGAGTCAATGTAAGTCCTGCTGCGGCATGATGTCCTCCAAACTGGAGGATATATTTTGATGAGCTTTCTATCGCATCATAGATATTTAATCCAGGCACTGATCTTGCGCTTCCTGAAATGACGCCATCACGGCCCTCAGTAAGCACAATAGTAGGTTTATGAAAAAGTTCTACCATGCGTTGAGCAACTATTCCTAAAACACCTTTATGCCAATTTGAACCATATAAAACTAATGCAATGTCTTTTTCATAGATAAGTGCTAATTCTTTTGCAGCTGAACTTATTATTTCTTCTGTAGACCGTCGTTCTATATTATAATTTTCAATTTCGTTTCCCAGCTTTTCAAGAAGTTGAGGATTTGGAGTAGTAAGAAGGTCTACAGCGAATTGACCATGACTCATTCGGCCAGCAGCATTGATTTTTGGCCCAATAGCAAAGACGACATCTTCAAGAGAAATTAAACCTTCTTTTTTCTTTCCTAAAAGAGCAGAGATAGAGGGTCTCGGATCATTATTCATCATTTTCAGACCTTCTCGCACAATAAATCGATTAAGTCCAGTGATAGGGACCATGTCTGCTCCAATACTGATAGCAACAAGGTCCATTAGTGAGTCTAATTCATCAATATCAAGAAGTTCTTCTTGGTATACGGCACGACAAAGTAAATAGCCTACTCCGCACCCTGAAAGCTCTTTATGTGGAAACTCACAATCACTTCGTTTAGGATTAATTACTGCAATTGCATCAGGAAGAACTTCTCCTGGTCTATGGTGATCAGTAATTATAACATCAAGATTTTTTTCTTTTGCATAATTCACTAAATCAATAGCTTTTATTCCACAATCTAAAGTTATTAATAGAGAGGCTCCAGAATCGATAGCGGAGTCTATTCCTTTTTTTGACAGCCCATATCCTTCTTTATATCTATCTGGGATATAGGTAATCACTTTCCACCCACCTTTTTTAAGTGCTATGCTCATAGTAGACACTGCTGTTGTTCCATCAACGTCATAATCTCCAAAAATAAAAATGGTTTCTTTATTTTTTCGAGCTAGTTGCAATCGCTTTATTGCAATGGACATATCTGCCATTTTCATAGGCTCAACTGAGCCAATAGAAATCCCTGGCATCCAGTTATTTATATCCTCTATAGTATTTAAATTTCGTTGAACTAAGACCTCTGCTAAAGGGCTATACTTTTCGCCAATTATGGATTTCATTCTCTTGACTTGAATTGGATCAGCTTGAGGTTTTAGACACCATTTTTTTTGAAGCTTATTTGTCATTCGTCGCTACGTAACCCCTGGTAAATACCAGTTTGATGTTCAACGGAGTACTTATGGATTATTTGGAATAAGTCATTTATGAAGTCTTCATTTAAACCTAATTCTCTTGCTTGGGATCCTCGTTGCTTTAGTAAATCAAACCATCGCTCCATTTGAAATATTCCAGCTTTATTATTTGCTTTAATATGCCCAAGTTCATCAACAATTTTCATTCTTTTCTCTAATAATTTAACAACTCGTGAATCAAGATTATCAAGTATTTTTCTTTGTTCTGAAATAAGCTTTTGTAGTTCTAAAGGAGTTACATATTTAGATTTTGTCGTTAAGCTTTCCAACAATGATTCAAGTTGTTTCGGAGTTATTTGCTGTTCCGCATCACTGAGGGCTTGATTTGGGTCAGGATGAACTTCAATCATTAGACCGTCCATTTGTATATCCATTGCCACTTGGGCAATTTGTTCGACTAATCCACTGGTTCCAGCTATATGGCTTGGATCGCAAATTATAGGAATTTCAGGAGCTAGTCTTCTAAGATCAAAGCTAATTTCCCATTTGGGATCGTTTCGGTATGGTGCTGAATTACTTGCATAAAAGCCTCTATGTACGGCTGCAAGATTTTTTATTCCACTCTTATCAAACCTTTCAAATGCTCCAATCCACAATCCTAGGTCAGAATGAATAGGATTTTTTACTAGCAAAGGGATCTTTGTTCCCTTCAAAGACTCAGCAATTTCCTGAACATAAAAAGGATTTACCGTAGTTCTGGCTCCTATCCATAAGGCATCAGCTGAGGCAGCTAAAGCATGTTCTACGTGATGGGAATTTGCAACTTCAACTACGAAAGGAAGACCTACCTCTTTACGCATATTTTGAAGCCATTCTAATGCCTGATGGCCAATCCCCTCAAATTGTCCCGGCCGAGTTCTTGGTTTCCAAATCCCTGATCTAAAAATATCAACTTTCCCGTTGGCTTTTAATTTTTTTGCAGTATTCAAAACCTGTTGTTCTGACTCTGCCGAACAAGGTCCAGCAATTATAAGAGGATTTGAATTAGAGAAATTCCAAGATCCCCATTTACGAACATTTTCAATATCTGAGTACATATAACAGTAAAGGTATTCTTGGTAGGCTTAGTATTTCAGATCTTTTCATCTTTCCCAGAAATAATAATCACAATTTCCCCACGTGCCTCATTTTCGGAAAAATAAATCAACATATTACCAATGGTTCCTCGATGATATGTTTCATGCAGTTTACTTATCTCTCGAGCAATACAGATATCTCGACTTTCTCCTAATATGCTTTGCATCTCATTTAGGCATCGCAGCAAGCGATGGGGCGATTCATAGAAAACAATAGTTCGTTTTTCATTTAGCCATTCTCTTATTCGTGATTTCCGCCCTTTTTTTAATGGTAAAAACCCTTCAAAAATGAATCGATCGCTAGGCATTCCACTCGCGACGAGTGCAGGAATTAAAGCAGTGGGGCCTGGTAAGGCCTCGACTGTAACCTTAGCTTTAATACACTCTCTAACGATTAGAAAACCTGGGTCACTAATCCCAGGAGTTCCTGCGTCACAAACAAGAACAGTATCACTATCATTTATTTGGATTTCTTGAACTACACGATCTACTTTTGAGTGTTCGTTATGCATATGAAATGCAACTAGTTGAGCCTTTATACCTAGTAAATTAAAAAGCTTTCCGGTTGTTCGCGTATCTTCAGCCAATACAATTCGTGCTTGAATTATATATTCTTTTGCGCGATCTGTGATATCGCCTAGGTTCCCTATTGGAGTTGGTACAAGTATCAGTTTTCCCATTTTATTCGAATCGGGCATATATAAACTCTAAAAATCTATCTACGGTTTCTTCTTTACCCTCCCAATTATAATCGGGTCGAATAGTATCTCGAATAAATAATTGACATTCTTCTTTTGATTCCATCGTGGAAAGAGCAGAAATAACCATTTCAAAATCATCATTAGAACCATTGAATAGACTATTAACATAAGCCATGCGATCATTTAATCCGACTTTTAATTGAGCGTATTTATTGTTTAAAGATTTATTAATTGATTCATTGGTGTAAGTGGAATCATGAATTTGATTGCTATTTGACATAAGGTTCTCTGAAACTCCATTTAGATCAATTTTATCATCGAGTGGTTCCGTTTGTTTTTTAATTGCAGCATTATATTTTTCTTCAGCATCAAATTTTATTTTTTCAATTGTTGCAGTTAAAACTCTCAAGTGGGCTAATTTAACAAGTTCATATAAGGCCATAATTTCTTTTTCTTCAGGAATTTCTTGATGAAGAGCTTTACGAAGTGATTCTAGAGGTTCATTTAGAGACATAAGCCAAGAATTTTAAGCCGTTGAATTAGATTTGCACGGCACTGAAAATTACAAAATGTTCCAAGAGTATACAGAAATACCCATACAAAAATCTGGTTGGATCGAAGTCGTCACCGGCTCGATGTTTTCCGGGAAGACAGAAGAGTTAATTAGAAGAATAAAACGGGCACAAATTGCAAAGCTCAAAGTTCAAATATTTAAGCCAGCTATTGATAATAGATATTCTGAAGATGAGATAGTCACGCACTCTAAATCAGCAATTAAATGTCATACTGTAAATGATTCGGAAGAGCTTTATCGTTTAGCATCAGATTTTCAGGTTATTGGAGTGGATGAGGCCCAGTTTTTTGATGCTGGAATAATTGAGGTTTGCAACAAGCTAGCAAACAATAACATAAGAGTAATTGTAGCAGGTCTAGATATGGATTTTTCAGGGAAGCCATTTGGCCCAATGCCTCAATTAATGGCAATTGCTGAATTTGTTACTAAAGTTCATGCTATCTGTGTTCAAACCGGTGAATTAGCGAATTTTTCGCACCGATTGGATTCTGATGACGATACTATTTATGTTGGTGGACAAGCCGCATATGAACCTGTTTCAAGATCTATTTTTAAGCAAATACAGAAAAACCCATCTAATGACTCTTCCTTCTGAAAGTAACAGTGAAACAATATTGTATCTCGATTCAACGGCTGTCTTAAAGAACTTAAATACTTTCAGGGACATCTTACCAAAAGATCATAAAATAATGGTGATGATAAAGGCCAATGCATATGGATTGGGTGCTATTATAATAGCTAATTTGCTTGAGAAAAATAATGTTAGCTATTTTGGAGTTGCTCATGCAAATGAGGGGGAGGAATTGCGCTTGGCAGGGATTACTACTTCAATAATGGTAATGAATCCTGGGGAAAAGAGCTTTGGTAAAATGTTAGCTCAGAATTTAGAACCTCAAATTTACAGTTGGGAATCTTTGGAAAAGTATACTGAGGTATTGACAAATAGTGATGAATCTAATTTTCAGGGGAAAATTCATATTAAAATTGATACTGGAATGGGACGTTTGGGGTTTAAGATTTCAGATGCTGATTTATTGATCAATCAATTGAATATGTCACCAAGTATTAAGGTAATATCTTTAATGAGTCATTTACCATCTGCAGAATCTCCTAAAGAGGATCCTTTTACAAAAAATCAAGGAAAAATATTTAATTCTTTTTGTGATAAAATCGAAAAGGGTCTTGGTTATTCTTGTATTCGTCATATTTCTAACACTGCGGCAACGGAAAGACACCCTAATCTCAGAGGCGATATGGTTCGTCTGGGAATAGGATTATTCGGATATAATCCAGTTATTGATTCGAAGCTCAGTCTTCTTCCTGTTGCTTATTTACGCTCTAAAGTTTCACATATTCAAAAGATTAGTAAAGGGGACAGTATTTCTTATGGCAGAGACTATATTTCCGATGGAGATAGGAAAATTGCAACGATCCCAATTGGTTATGCGGATGGATTCTCTAGGGTTTTGAGCAACGGGGTTGGAAAAGTTTCATTTAATGGAAAATTCTTTCCTGTTGTTGGTCGAGTTTGTATGGATATGACAATGATTGATATATCAGATTCTGATATAATTGTTGGTGACGAAGTTGAAGTTTTTGGCAAGGATATTTTATTAAAGGATTTTTCAGAGTTGTGTAGGACTTCACCCTATGAGGCGTTGGCACGTATTTCTTCAAGGATAAAAAGAATCCAATTTTAGATCATGAAGGGGATTGACAAATATCAAGGATTGTTAATTTCCATATGGATAATACTGCTGCCTTTTTGGGATTTTGGCTCTGGAGTCTTTTTAGGCTTAGCTTTTTTAATTAGCTGTAAGTCATTTCCACCTTTGAGATCATTATGGAAATATTCTTCACTCCCATGGCTTTTATATGGACTGGCTGTTTTTGGAAGTATTTGGACATTATCAGTAGATATAAAATATCTATATAGATTACTTCCTTTCGTTCTGATCCCTGTTGCAGTTTATGGACATTGGAGGTCTATTCGAATGGCTCTTCCAATTGGAGGATTAATTCTTTGTATTTATTTGATAATCACTGGAGTCATTTCTCTTGCTAAAACTGGAGATTTATCTATGATTTTTTATCGAGAGTTCACCGGGTCATTGCATCAACATGTGTATTTAATTTCATATCTAGGCCTAGGAATCATCTCGGTTTTTGATTTGCGTTTAAAATTAAAATACCGAATTCTTTTTCTCTTAATTTACCTAATTACAATTGGACTTATGGGGTCAAAAATAGGAATACTTGCTATTTTATTTGCTAGTATTCCGTTAATGATTGGAAGAGTTAAAAGCATTAACCCTAAATATTATTTTATTCTAGTTTTAATATTTGGAACATTTTTGCTTTCTCAAAAGTATTCTGCGGGTAGAGACATGGGACATGTTTTTAAACCAATTTCTCCATTTTGGGCAACTGGGTCTTTTGATACAAGAATAGTTCAGGGTCAAGCAGCAATTCAAGTTTGGTCCAATAATATATGGAGAGGTGTAGGACCTTCGAAAATTCAACAAGAATTAATGTCGGAGTACGATAGAATTAACTATCGTTTCGGCCTTAAACGTAGACTGAATGTGCATAATCAGTTTTTGCAATATCTATCTACTTATGGCTTTTTAGGCCTGTTATGGCTAATTATTGCTATAATTATTGGATATAGACAAAATTTCTTAAAGTCCAATATATGGATTCGTAAGAAAGGAATTACCTGGGTTCTTTTTTTTGGATGCTTATTGTTAACGGAAAGCTATCTGGAAAGATCGTTAGGAATTACAACCTGGGTTCTGGGTTGGCTATGGGCAATTCAGGAATCAGAAGATTTCGTTTCGTGATCAATTCTATCAAGGGCTCTCTTAACAATATTTCTTAATGAATCTAGCGATAATATTTTTTCACTAGTATATAAAAAACCTATGTGTAGGCATATTTCTCGATTGCAAAAATCTTGGCGCTCTAATCTATATGCTTCTCGCAACAAACGTTTAACTCGGTTTCTATCAACAGCTTTTTTAAACCTCTTTTTAGGTGCCCCTACGAGTATTTGAACGCCTCTCTCTAATTCTATTCCAGGAGCATGATACAATATTTGGACAGGGGGAATGTGAAAGCGCTTTGCTTTTGCAAAAAGATTTTGAATTTGCTTTCTTGACCTTAATCGTTCTTCTTTAGGGAAACGCTTATCAATCACTTATTTTTATTGGTTGCTTCAATAAATGAGTTCAGAGCTTGTGTCATAGATGTAAATTTGGGGGTTGGCACGGCAATATCAAGACGCAAATTATTTTCTTCTATAGCAGCTTTTGTAGTACTGCCAAAAGCGGCAATACATGTTGTTCCTTGCTCGAAGTCCGGAAAGTTTTTCAAAAGAGAACGAATCCCTTCAGGGCTGAAAAACACTAAAATATCATATTTGACTTCGCTTAAATGACTTAAATCACTAATCACCGTTTGGTACATAGTCGCGCGAGTCCATTTAATGTTAGATTTTTCTAATAGATCGGGAATATCTGGATTTAAAATATCTGATGTGGGTAGCATAAAATGCTCGCCTCGCTGCTTCTTTAATATTAGCATTAAATCTGCTAACGATCCTTTCCCTGGATAAATTTTTCTTTTACGGTATGGAACAAACTTTTGAAGATAGAATGCTACGGCCTCCGAAGGGCAAAAATATTTCCATTCGGGATTTATCGGGACTCTCATCTCCTCACACATTCGAAAGAAATGATCAATAGCTACTCTACTAGTGAATATGAATGATTTAAAATTTGTTAATGCAATTTTATCCTTTCTAAATTCTTTGCCAGGGATCCCTACAACCTCTATGAAGGGTTGAAAGTCTATATTGACTTTATGCTTCTCTGCAATAACTCCGTAAGGACTATTCGCAACTTGAGGTTCAGGTTGTGAGACCAAAATGTTTTTAACTTTCATACAATAGTTAAAATAATGTCCAAATAATGGGGCTTATTTCTAACGCACAAAGGTATGAAAAGCCTAAGTACCAAGGAGTAATGCTTTTTTTGATATAATTTACCCATGAAATAATTATTCCTAGTAGATATAATCCCATATAAATCAAACAAATAGTATTTAATAAATGCTCATAAAATATCTGATCATTTTGTCCCCAAACAAATAACCAAATTATAATAGGCAGAATAATTAATATGCCAGAAAGATATTTAAAGCGCATTCTCCAACATTCCTGGTGAAGATTTTGAGAACTCCAAATCTCTCCGCTGACAATTTGAAAAACATACTGAAATAAAGTGGTTATTATCGGTATAGAGATATATATCCAATAAGAAGAGATATTTATTTTACTGATTAATTCTGGAGTTTTAAACCCGCTAAAAAAACTTGCATAAATCCCAATTGAAACAGTTAAAAAGACAAGATTAATTAACCATAAATACTTTGGCTCTCCATCTGATTTTATTTTTTGATAAAATCCCCCCCCCAAAAAACTCTTTCTTAAATCATTTTTTTGAAAAAAATAAGCTAAGAAAAAAGTTGATAAAATAGCGATCCAAAAAAGAAAATCATTGGTTTCAACTTTGTTATTACCAATGAAATTTGGCATCAACATATTTTGGAGAATTAGAAAGTTTGGTATCACCAGTGAAAGCGCAATCCAAGCTTAACCCAGCGCCCAGCTAATGGAACGTTACCTCTGTCATAAATTTCTTCATCAAATAGATTTAAAGCATCTAGATATATAAATAATCCATCGTGATCATACGATAATTTAAGGTCTAAAGTTGTAAAAGCTGGGTATTTTGTTTCCTCACCGGAGGAAGAAATGAAACTTCCAGCTCGCTCTTGTCTTGTTCCAACAAGTCCAAATTGAAAACCATTAATAACTATACTATTTAATTCTGCCTGAAATCTATTTGCCAAATAATCTAAAACATAAATTGATTGACCATCTATGGAGCCTGTTTGGTGAGAAGCAAATTGACCATTTATCGAATAAAATAATTTATTATTTAAATTACCCATGGCTTTAAGTTCAGCACCATATATACTTACTTGGGTTAAATTATCGGCTTGCAAGAGTTGTTCACTTCCAACAGTCCTGTAAATCCAGTCAATCAAATTCTCACCGTACCTATGGTAAGCAGTAATGGAAATTTTCGAAGGTAAAATACTTTGATTCTTTTCAAATGATTGCGAAAAAGACAATTCACTATTCCAGGCATATTCTGGCTTAAGGTTTATCGAGCCTTGGGCACCTCCTAAAGTATAGTATAAGTCTGTAAACGTGGGGAGTCTAAAGCTTCTATTCACACTTCCTTTAATTGCAGTGGAATTATTAAATGAATGAACATAGTCAATATTAGGAAGCCAATCCATGCCATAATTATCATTATAATTGATCCGAACTCCAGTATTTAAATTGCCCAAATTATATTGTGTAAAAACCCCTCCATTATTGCGTAAATCTCCTTTTAAATAAAATGCTCTTTGATCTGCCATTATTGGAGTTGCTAGATCCTTTCCTAAAACATTACTAATGATATTGTCTCGCCTAAAGTCGATACCATATTTTAATGAACTTGACACTTTCCCTATCTGGATTGATATGTCTTTTGATTCATAATCAAGTCCATAAGTATGACTTCTATGATTATTATGCTCGTTGTACCAGCTTGGAGCCAAAGAAGAGTCATTAGTATTAAAGAACTGACCGTCACCTGTATATTCATAAAATCCAGCTTCTTCACGGAAAAGTTCAAAATGGTCACTGTGTTGTCTTACATATCCCTTAATTGTACCATATTTCGATTCTATTTTAACATTTGCAGATAATGATTGTATTGCCTCAAATTGGTCTGGAAAATTAAACGAATAGAAATTAAAGGCACCAAATTTTTTTGCGAGATATCCTCCGTTGAAACTTAATTTACCTATGTCCTTAATTTGTCTTTCAGTTGATAAAAAAGCTTGCCATTGGGCAAAATCTCTATTCCCCAATTCTCCAGCTGCAGCTTTATAATCAAGATCTATACGCGTGAAGAATCCCAATATTTTACCTAAGGAAAGCCCTGCTGAACCATTTTGATATCCATATTGTCCTATCCCTGCAGAGGCATACCCCCCAAGGTCACTTCCATTTTTGGTTACAATATCTATCACTCCAGCAAAGGCAAATGGACCATAGCGATAAGAACCTCCACTAGGCATAGCGTGAATGGATTTAATCGCTCCACTGGGGACTGGAAGATTCATATTGTGATGCCCTGTCTGAGGATCAGAATAAGGAACTCCATTTACTAATATTAATACTTGATCAAATGTTGACCCTCGCAGAGAAATATCTGCTTGAACGTCATTTAGGCTTCGGCTCCTTATTTCTAGACCAGGAAATGTCTCTAGAATCTCACCAACATTTTGATATGGTGAATTTAAAATATCAATTTCACTTTTGGAATAAACCAAATGACCTTTCTCTGAGGGCAAAGTGGATCCTAAAACATCAACTGAATCTAGTATAATTTTAATTTCTTCTATCACTTTGACATCGGTAATTTCTAATTTTCCTTTATTTTTTGTTACCGTTGTCTGGCCCAAAATTGAAATGAAAGGCAAGAAGAAAGAAAGAAATATCAATTTTCGCATAAGAATCGTGTATAAAAAAACCCAGCTTGAAAAGCCGGGTAAAAGTTATTGATTTTTTAAGTTTAAAGGGCTAGAACAGTAACTTTATTATTGGACACTTCGACTACACCTCCAACAATAGTAATATCTTGAATTCCATCCCCAGAATTGATTCTGATAGTTCCCTTGGTTAAGGAGGCCATTAGGGGGGCATGATCTTTTAATATTTGAAATAGACCATCTTTCCCTGGAAATTGTACTGCAGTTGAAACACCCTCATATAGAGTTTTTTCAGGGGTTAATATGTGTAATGATAGGCTCATACTTTAGGCTTCTGCTAGCATTTTATCACCAGCTTCTATTACCTCTTGTATACTTCCCTTAAGATTAAAAGCAGCTTCAGGGTATTGGTCTAATTCTCCATTTAAAATCATATTAAACCCTTTGATTGTTTCGGAAATATCTACAAAAACACCAGGGATTCCAGTAAATTGCTCTGCAACATGGAAAGGTTGAGATAAGAAACGTTGGATTCTTCTGGCTCTATGAACGGCCATTTTGTCTTCCTCTGATAATTCTTCCATTCCAAGAATTGCAATGATATCTTGTAATTCTTTATACCTCTGTAATATCATTTTAACATCCTGAGCACAGTTGTAGTGTTCTTCACCGACAATTTCTGGTGTTAAAATTCTGGATGTCGAATCCAAAGGATCTACAGCAGGGTAAATTCCTAATTCTGCAATTTTTCTAGATAATACTGTAGTTGCATCTAAGTGAGCAAAAGTAGTGGCAGGTGCAGGATCGGTTAGGTCATCTGCAGGAACATAGACTGCTTGAACAGAGGTAATAGAGCCATTTTTAGTTGAAGTGATCCGTTCTTGCATAAGCCCCATTTCAGTTGCTAATGTTGGCTGATATCCAACGGCAGAAGGCATTCGTCCCAATAGTGCTGAAACTTCAGAACCTGCTTGAGTGAATCGAAAAATATTATCGACAAAAAATAAAATATCTTTTCCTTGTCCTGTTCCTTCTCCATCTCTGTAATATTCAGCCATAGTCAATCCAGAAAGTGCTACTCTTGCGCGAGCACCTGGAGGTTCATTCATTTGCCCAAATACAAAAGTTGCCTTTGACTCTTTTAGGTCGTCTTTATTAACCTTGCCTAGATCCCAACCTCCATTTTCCATGGACTCTTTGAAATCGTCGCCATAATTAATTATACCGGCCTCAATCATTTCTCGGAGTAAATCATTTCCTTCTCGAGTACGCTCACCAACTCCGGCAAAAACGGATAAGCCACCGTGTCCTTTCGCTATATTATTTATCAACTCTTGTATTAGTACGGTTTTACCTACACCCGCACCACCGAATAATCCAATTTTCCCTCCTTTAGCATACGGTTCTATTAGGTCAATGACTTTAATCCCCGTTAAAAGAACTTCAGTTGCTGTAGATAGATCTTCAAACTTTGGAGCTTCTCTATGAATTGGGAGATCATTGCCTTCACTAATCCCACCAATACCGTCAATATCTTCTCCAACAACATTAAAAACCCTGCCTCTTATTTGCTCACCAGATGGCATAGCAATTGGTTGGCCAGTGGCAGTAACCTCTTGACCTCTTTTAAAACCATCTGTTGAGTCCATGGAGATTGCACGCACAGTATCTTCGCCAACATGCTGCTGGGTTTCCATAATAACTCTTTGACCGTTAGGTCTAATAACTATCAGGGCGTCATAAATTTTTGGAAGAACAGAGCCTTCAAAGTAGACATCTACGACGGGGCCAATAACTTGTGCAATTTTTCCTTTTATATTGGACATATTTTTTGGTATAAAATCTTTCTAAAGAATGGGTGCAAAGTTACAAATCAAAAGTTGAATTTTTCTATTCTTTTTCTAACAAATAATATGATGAATTGTTAGCTGTAATCTTCAAGTCTCTTAATGCATTTCTTCTCAACTTAGCTGATATGCGTCTTTTAGAATATTTTCTTTTTTAGACTTATTGAAAAAAATCACCTACTAAAATATCCTGTAGATATCTTTGTGAAAATATTCATACTTACTTGAAGAGATATAATTCTATAAAAGAATTCCCAAGACAGTCAAGAGCGGTCGCTACAACCGGTACTTTTGATGGGGTTCATGCTGGGCATCAGACCATTTTAAACAGACTGGTTGCAATGGCAGAGGAATTCAAAGGTCAGTCAGTGCTAATTTCTTTTGACCCTCATCCTCGGAGGTTAATTCATCCTGAATTCCCTATGGAGCTTCTAACTACCATCGAGGAGCGGGCTGAATTAATATCAGAGCTGAAATTAGATTATTTAATTGTTCAGGATTTTGATGATGACTTTTCTAAGATTGATTCAATAGATTTTGTTCGCAATTTTTTGGTGGAAAAAATAGGAGTTAAACATCTGGTAATTGGCCACGATCATCGTTTTGGTCGGAACAGAGAGGGTTCATTCAAACACTTACAAGAATATGGTCCAGTTTATGGTTTTGATATTCAAGAGATCCCGGCTTTTGATTTGGAGGCAATACATGTGTCCTCCACTCAGATAAGAAAATCCATACTTTCTGGTGATGTAAAAATGGCTTCTCGCGCTCTTACTCGTCCGCATTTTATTTCGGGGAAGGTGATTCAAGGTAAAAAAATAGGAAGGGAATTAGGATTCCCAACTGCCAACATAGGTGAGGTTCACCCTGACAAAATTTTCCCTGCTGAAGGTGTTTACTCAGTTCGTGTAGACATATTGGATGACCCAAAACTTACTCAAATTATGGGTGTAGCGAATTACGGGAAAAGACCTTCTATTGGAAATGAAAATCCTTTACTCGAAGTTCATCTAATCGAAAAAGGCCAAAACATATATGATAGGCCAATCCGGGTGCATTTCATAGATCGAATTCGCGATGAAAAAAAATATAATTCAAAAGATGATTTGCGAGCTCAAATAATCAAAGATGTTGAAGTCGCAAGGTCACAACTTTCAGAATCAGATTAAATAATACATTTCCTTTTATTTTTTACCATCCAATTTGATACTATAGGTTAGAAAGAAATTTCTTCCTGCCATCGGGAAAACAAAATTTTCATCGGTTCTTATGCCATCATACAAATACCCCCAAGTATAGCCATTGGGAGCATAATTTGCATTTAATAAATTCATTATGTCTAACCTTAAATCTCCTAACCTTGATGAAATTAGCCATTGAAAATCTAAGATTTGATAAGGGTTCAAGCTGCGAGGTATATAGTCCCTACTATTTGGGTCTAAGCTGTGAGTTATATTATTTCCCGTATTATCCAAATACTGGCGACTAACTGATTTAACACGAAGTTGTAAGTGGCCTTGTAATTCTTCATTGACTTTATAGGCCCATTGAATCATTCCATTTGAAATAAAGTCTGGTGACATTGCTATTTTGCTGTTATTAAAGATTGTCTTTACTTCAGAGCCGTCGATATAATCTATCATAACTTCTTCAAATTCATCAATTCTATTATCGCTCCAAGTAGTATTAAAGCCAACTGTAAATTTATCTGTTAATTTTCGCTCTCCTGCAAGCTCTAGACCTCTTCTATAGCTTCTATTAACATTAATTCTTAAAGCAGCGCCAACATCATTGATTGCCCCCGTTGGAACCAATTGATTCCAGTATTCCATCAAATAAATATTTGCTTCAAAGAATCCATTTTTGTCTCTGTTTTGATAACCTACTTCGATATCAAGCAATGTTTCAGGCAACGCAGTATCTGAAACACCATAGTCAATAATATCATTTCGAACGGGTTCGCGATTAGCAATGGCCGTCGATGCGTACAGTCTGCTATTTTTATTTATTTGGTAATCTAAACCTGCTTTTGGATTGAAAAAGAGAAAACTATTTTCAAAATCAAGATTTGTTTGATCATTTGCAATTCCATTGATCACATAGTTTACTAAACGTATTTGAAGATCTCCATAAGCCAACCAATTTTTTCCGAAAGGAATTTCAGCTTTAAGGTATGCAGTATAATCAAACTTATCTCCTATATTTTCATAATACCGATATTGACTTGCACTTTGATAATCGTAATCAGGAAAATAGTTTGGAGGTAAATTTGCTGGTAGAATACCACTTAGTGAATTTACTTGCATCCACGGAAGCGTTCCATAATGATCCCCTAAATATCTTTGTGCAAACCCACCCAAAATGAATTGGGCATCATTAATTTCTTTAACTATTGAAGCGTGTGTGCCAATTAAAGAATTTGATAACCAACGTTGACGAACCAGGTCTGTGTTTTGAATAGCGCTATCATTAATTACTGGATTTGATAGCCCATAGTCGGAATATGATTCATTGACTTTATACTGCTCAAAGTAACCTTCTCCGTTTACAAGAAATGCATTGAAGTTAAACCTCCAATTTGAGGGCAATTTAATTTGACTTATGAAATGAGTATGCGTTTGCTTGTATCGGTCAATCTCATTCGGATATCGATAATAATTGTAGGTATTGTTTCTTGAGTCTAAAAAATTTTGCGCATCTGCTCCATCCAAACCATTTCTAGAGATATAATCTTCTAACCCAGAAAAAGAACCAGGTCCCTCAGCATTGTATTTGACTTCAGGAATTCCATACCATGCTTGTTGTGTTCTTTCACTGCCACTAAAGTGAACCAGACGAACAGTGGCATTCGTTGTTTTATATTGCCCACTTACCAAATATGAATTAAGACCCATAGCTGAACGGTCAATAAACCCTTGGCTTTGTAAACTAGATAATCGACCGACAAAAGACAAGGGCTTATTTTTACTATTTAAAATTCCTAGAGATCCCGAATTAATCATATATGTTGCACTAGATGCTCCAAAAGAACCTCCTCCAAAAATTACTTTTGTACTTGCTTCTTTGTCAGGAACTCCAACCTCCATTGAAATAGACCCCCCGAAGGCTCCTGCACCAACGGTAGAGGTACCAACCCCCCGTTGAATTTGTAAAGAGGAGATGGATGATGTAAGATCTGGTGTGTTTGCCCAAAACACGCCATGTGATTCCGGATCATTTATGGGCACACCGTTAATCGTAACATTTATCCTTGTTTGATCCATACCTCGCATTCTCAGATATGTATACCCCATCCCTGTTCCAGCATCAGAGGATTGAGTTATAGAGGGTGTCCATTGAATTAAATAAGGAATATCAAGTCCATTATTCAAATTTTCCAATGTATTCCCTCGAATTTCACTTGGTAAAGATTTACTAGACAAGTCAAGCACTGTCATCGGAGTTCTTTCGGATGCTCTCATTTCTAATAAGTTAACATCGGATAAAATGATTTTTTTGAATACTGTATCAATTTCTTGCCCTTGGGAAATTGTCGCAATGGAAATAAATAAAATAAATAAAATTGGGTTTTTCATAGCACATCTAATATTAAAAATGATACACAGATGGCGCTTTTGCGACAGGACATTTGATGTCCTCACTCCCTTAGCAGCATTATCTGCTCAGGTTCCTAGGGTATAAATCTCAGCCATAAAGGCACCCCTGTGTTAATAGAGGTAAAGGTAAATCAAAACATTTGATTTTCTATGGCAAGTATTGCATTTTTAAGACGTGCCTCACCTTTTCCTTCAATGTATGTAAATGGTATTTTCATTGAGTTTAAGGCTTGCTCATGTAAACCAAAAATACGATTAAGGTCATCAGGGTTTTCTCTTTGGGGGTCATATATCCATGGTAAATCCGAACGACATAGTAAATAAAGATGTGGCAAGTTATCTCTCAGAGTAATTTCAAAATCATCAATAGATTTATTGAATTTGTCTTTTGCCCAAATAATCAATGTTATCGCGTCCGTATCGAAAAATACCATTGGTTCAATAATATTTTTGTGATTTTCTGTTTGGATTTCGTTTATGCGAATGATGTCATTCAGATCATATTTCCCTTTTTTATTTTTTAGATACTCTCGCGCATATTCAGCGATATGCTTCGCATTGAAATGAACACTAAGGGATTTGCAAAGAGTTGTTTTCCCCGAGGATTCTGGGCCGGTTAAAACAATTTTCAAGGTTTTTGGATGTTCTACTGCCCAAACTAATGCCTCTGTTGTTTTATCTGCTGTTTCAATCAAGTTCCATCCAACACTATATTTTCGACCACCAGAAATGGTAGCGGTTCCCTTTCCGCTTTTGAATTCAGCAATAAAATTGAGCATGATATCTTTTGAAAGTGATAGCCCTTTTTGATGTGCTGCTTTGTAGATGGATTCCTTTGCTCCCCAAGCAATTCTTCTCGCTAAGTCAGGATTTTTTGATGATCCAATTTTATTAATCTCTTCCAAGGAAAGAAATTTTGTTGAAATTTTGTGTAGCTGTGGTCTCTCACTTTCCACATCAACACCTACTGGGAGACTCGGATGCCAAGCTGCTGCTGCAAATTTTTGACTGTGACTCAGGCTAAGTTCACCGGAATTAGACTTAAGCTTAGGACGTTTACCCTCATATGAAATTTCTTTAGAAAGGTTATGATTAATCATGCCTAAAGCAACCCTTGCAGATAGAAATTCTGTTCTTCTCTTTTCACTTTTGAACTTTATAAACCTTTCATGTTCTTCGGCTGAAAGAACTTTAATAGGATTAATTTTATTCCTGTTTACAAGGATGTGAATTATTTTTAGACCAAAATTTCCAAGGTCATGCACTACATGAGGATTCATATGCTTAATTTTGCTCTAGTCTTAAAATTATAAATCCCAACAAAATTGATGGAAAACTCAACAAAAAACAACTTCATTAAAAATAAAGTAAAAGATATTTCTTTGGCTCCTTGGGGTCGAAGTGAGATACATCTTGCTGAGGCAGAGATGCCAGGGTTAATGGCACTAAGAAAAGAGTATGGACAAAGCAAGCCTCTTAAGGGTGCCCGTATTGCGGGATGTTTACATATGACCATCCAGACTGCAGTGCTAATAGAAACTTTAGTTGATTTGGGCGCGGAAGTCACCTGGTCATCGTGCAATATTTTTTCAACCCAAGATCACGCTGCGGCGGCGATTGCTGAAGCGGGTGTGCAGGTTTACGCATGGAAAGGTTTAAATGAAGAGGAGTTTGATTGG
>Ga0213861_10000577_pt1 | contig 32251 bp, 28 predicted proteins | sample PICome_4_FD_160110 | JGI IMG/M metagenome (GOLD analysis project Ga0213861, IMG submission 160110) | Coastal seawater microbial communities near Pivers Island, North Carolina, United States - PICO131 | ecosystem: Environmental > Aquatic > Marine > Coastal | place: USA: North Carolina... | reverse complement strand
ATTAATGTTTCTTGAGAAGACTCAGTCGAGTATCTGAAATTAAAAAACATTTCTAACTCTCCAGGAACAACATTTTTTGCTCCAGTTCCGGAATGAATATTGGATATTTGAAAACTTGTAGGTTGAAAAATTGCATTTCCATTATCCCAGACTGTATTTTTAAGCTCAACTATCGCATCACTTGCAGAAAAAATTGGATTATTTACATTTTCTGGATATGCAATATGGCCCTGTTTACCAAGAACCTTTAATGAGCCACCCAAAGAACCTCTCCTGCCTATCCTTACACTATCACCAATTTTTAGGTAAGAGGTAGGCTCTCCAACAAGACATAAATCAATTTTCTCATCAACATCAATCATGTCGTTAACAATTTTATCTATAAAACCATCTGAAGAATCTCCTTCTTCATTTGATGTAAGTAAGACGGCAATTCTAAAATTGAAATCAGGATTAGATAGAAAAAATTCATCCAATGAATCAAGAAATGCTGCTATAGACCCTTTCATGTCAGCAGTTCCCCTACCATACATAAGATCTCCTTCAATGTGACCAGAAAAGGGTGGATGACTCCACTTCTCTATTGGACCAGTTGGAACCACATCAGTATGCCCAAGAAAACAAAACAATTTTCCTTTTGAACCAAATGTTGCATAAAGATTCTCAACATTCAAATAATTAATTCTTTTGCAATCAAAGCTAAGCTTTTGTAATCGGTCTTCGATTAAATCAAAACACCCTTCATCTCTTGGAGAAAGTGACTCAATTTGAATTAATTTTTGAAGAAACTCAATCATTAGAATGCAACTCCTGATTTAGCTCTATTGAAGAATTATTAAATTTAGCCATAACTTTACCATCTAGAGAATGTCTAATAAATACAACATTAGAACATCCAGCAAGATCAGACCCCTTACAAATACCCATAGATAAGCCTTTCTCATCAAACTGTTCTATTTTTGTTCCAGCTGTAACATATAAACCCGCTTCAACTGTACAGTTGTCACCCAACGGAATTCCCAAGCCGGAGTTGGCTCCTAATAAGCAATTTTCACCCACAGATATTCTGATATCATTCCCACCAGATAAAGTTCCCATAGTGCTGCACCCGCCACCTAAATCAGAATTCTTACCAACTACAACACCTGCTGAAATTCTACCTTCAATCATTGCTGTGCCCATGGTGCCTGCATTAAAATTAACAAAACCCTCATGCATTACAGTCGTCCCAGAACCTAAATAAGCCCCCAATCGAACTCTTGAAGCATCCGCAATTCTGACATTTTTTGGAATAATGTAATCTGTTAGGGAGGGAAACTTGTCTAAAGATCTAACATACAAATTTGAATTATTTAGTTTAGAATCAAGCAGTCTTTCATCAATTTCCTCTGTGCTTATTGGGCCTTGGTTTGTCCAAGCAACATTTGGAAGAGCGGAAAATAAGCCATCTAAATTAATAGAATTCGGCTTCACAAATTTATATGAAATTAGGTGAAGCTTTAAATATGCAGAACTAACATCTTTAACAGAGCCATCTAGATCTTCTTGATTCCAGCTCAGTTCAATAAGTTTCTTGGAGGAACTAAAATCTTTAGAGTTTTTAATATCAGTTTTTAATCCATTAAAATCAATATCTGGATAATATACATCTAAGATATCACCAGACTTGGATATGGTTGCGTACCCAACTGCATTAATTTTCATTTAACTATTATAGTTTGGTAAGAACTTAATTTATACAATTTGAGCAAGGTCATCAGTAATTTTTTGAATTTTCTTTTTTGAAACACTAGAAAGGGTAACGTCTTCTATTTCAAATGTATCTTCAACTCTATCACCTAGGGTATTTATTCTTGCTGAATATATTGACGTTCCATTATCATGAAGAACCTTGGCAATTTTTGCTAAAAGACCAGGCCCGTCAGAAGTTTCTATTGTCAAAAGATTTTTCTTTTGATTTTTATACTCAATATTTGAGACATTCATACTCTTTTTAAATGCAACTGATTTTTTATATTTTTTTGAACCAGTGTCCTTTCTTTTAGAGAAGTTATTAAAATTATTTATAAGTCTTGATCTGACCTCTTTAATTTCAGAGTTATTGAGAGATCTATCATGGTGTACAAATTTAGTTATAAAAGTATTTGCAGCTATATCTTTATTAATACTGGTAGCAATAGAAGCATCAATAATTTCCAACCCAGAAAGCTCTAGCACTTTAATTAATTTTAAAAACAAACCATCAAAATTCTCAGTCTTAATAAAAACCTCTAATAAATTTCCAAAACACTTCCTACACCCAATTACCAAAACACTTTTACCACTATCTAGGATTAGCTGGCTTTGCCAGGCCAATTTGTTAGAGTTATTCTTATTGAAATAAGAATCATCAAAGAGAGAGAAATAACTTGAAAGATCTTTCTGTAAATCACTTTCAATAGTTCTCAGCACATTTTTTTGTCTATCTATAGAGATTTCCTTTGATGTTTTAATTGGCTCTTTATTTAGCTTAGACCTAGTGAGCAAAAAAAGATCTCTTAGTAGGCCATGCTTCCAACCATTCCAAAGTGAGGGGTTGGTAGCCTTGACATCATTAATGGTTAAAAGATATAGATAGTCCAAACGCTCTGTATTTAATACTATATCGGCAAATGACTCTATTGTTTTTGGATCAGAAATATCCTTTTTTTGTGATATAGAAGACATTTGCAGATGATTTAAAACTAACCAAGAAATCAGATCTGCATCTGCAACAGATAGACCAATTTTCTTGGCAAATTTATAGCTAGTTTTTGCGCCTATTTCTGAATGGTCTCCGCCCTTACCTTTACCAAGATCATGAAATAAGCCTGCTAGGTATAAAATTTCAATCTTTGGAATCTTTTTAAGTAATTCATGTTCAAGCTTAAAATCTTCATGAAACTCGATTTGCATTTGTCTCATATTTCTAACAACTTTGAATGTATGCTCATCCACTGTATAAACATGGAAAAGATCAAATTGCATTTGCCCAACAACTTCATCAAATTCTTTAATATATGCCTGGATAATACCTAGGCTTTTCATTGATTTTAATATCGAAGATAAATTATATTTTGATCTAAGTATTTCAAGAAACTGTGAGGCATAAAATCCATCTTTTTTAAAATTACTATCTATTACATGGATATTTTTTTTTAATAAAGCCATCGTGGAAGTCTCTATAGCATTAACTTTCTTATTCGAACCAATGGCAATAAATATTCCAAATATTAGATGCTTATTCTCAGATATATCAGAATTTCTAATCCCTATTTTATTTGCTTTTAAATAGAAATCTCCAAACCTTTTCTTAATTGCAAAGCTATTTTTTTCTTTAAAAGTTTCAAATACAAGGTTATTAAAATTAGAAAGATTCGATGCATGCCCATAAAAATCTTTCATCATTTTTTCAACTGACTCTTTGCCTGAATTTTTATTTAATTTTGCAGATTTTGAAATTTCAAGCTGAGATTCAAAACTTAATCTATTGTTAGCTGATAAGATGTTTGAAGCAAATCTCATAGCTTTAATAAAATTATATGAATTAATAGCTGACTCAATCTCTAGGCTGAATTCTTTAGATTTCTTGATTTGAGTATAGTTATTTAAATTAAAGCACTGCTGAAGAATCCAAAGAGATGTTTGAAAATCTCGCATGCACCCCGGTGACTCTTTTAAATCAGGCTCAAGATTGAATGCTGTTGAGTGATATGAGGAATACCTTTCATCTTGTTCCAAAAACTTAGCATTGAAGAAATTTTTTTTACTCCATATTCCATCAAGTGTTTTTGAAACTTTAATATCAATTTCAGGAGTCGAGATTAATGCTCTTCTTGTAAGGTACGATGTAAATTCTTTTAAATCATTTTTTGATATTTTTTTTATATCTTTAATTGATCTAACCGAATGACCAACCTGGAATCCTAAATCCCATAATTTAGTAATAAAAATTTCTAAATTTTCTTTATCTTTTGTAGAATTTTTATTCTCAATTATTGAAATATCAATGTCAGATGATGGAAACATTTCTTTCCTTCCAAAACCACCATTCGCATAAATTGAATAATTTTGACTCAGGTCCAGTTCTGTAAAATTATTAATAATAGTAGCTTCGATGCGGTCTGAATTTTTTATTAGATGATTATCTATAAGCGAAGGTTTTTTATATATTTTAGAAAAATCAGACCAAAAAAATTTGTTTATGGTTGACTCTTTTTCTGTCATAGAGATTCTTCAAGTCTTTTAGTTAGAACATCAACACCATTACTAGTTACAGCTAGCGTATGCTCCCATTGTGCAGAATTTCTTCCATCCTTAGTTTCAACGGTCCAGCCATCTCTAAGTGTTTTACAGTATTTTGATCCCTGATTAATCATTGGCTCAATGGTGAAACACATGCCTTCTTGAATTTCAATACCTCTTCCAGGTTTGCCGTAATGGAGAATCTGAGGATCCTCATGATAAATATCACCAATACCATGTCCACAATAGTCTTCAACTACGCTGTAATAATTAGATTCTGCATGTTGCTGGATAGCATGTCCTATGTCACCAAGATAGGCGCCAGGCTTTACAACTTCAATAGCTTTATATAAACACTCTTGTGTGACCTTAACGAGCCTTTCATTATGGGGTTTACACTTTCCGACAAGGTACATTTTTGATGTATCTCCATGCCAGCCATCTTTTATGACAGTTACATCAATATTAAGAATATCACCATCTTTTAAGATTCTATTATTATCTGGGATGCCATGACATATAACCTGATTAATGCTTGAGCATATTGTTTTTTCAAAGCCTCTATAGCCAACATTGGCAGGAATTGCCTTTTGCACATTTGTAATATAATCAAAACATCTTTTATCAAGCTCCCCAGTTGAGGCTCCAGGAATAACGAAAGGTTCAATCATTTCTAGCACTTCAGAAGCAAGCTTCCCTGCTATTCGCATTTTTTGGATTTGAGTATCATTTTTGATTGAAATTTTCATATTTTTTTAAATTTATATAGACAGTTGGCTCCTAAGTCTATAAAGTACAATTTTAATGCCAGCACGATATTTTAGCTCATTAAAATCCAAAATTTCTTTTTCAAGATATTCTGATTATTCTTCTTTATTTTACCTCTACGAGGAAATAATATAATGCCTTTTGATTCTATTTTAGTTCTAGAAGATGGCAGTATATTCCATGGAGAGGGCTTTGGTGAAGAAAAAGTTGATGTTGGTGAGATAGTATTTAATACTTCCATGACTGGATACCAAGAAATTATCACGGACCCATCATATAAAAAACAAATTATTACCTTTACTCATCCCCATATAGGGAATACTGGAATTAATGCAGAAGATCATGAATCTAATGAAATTCATGCTTCTGGTTTAGTTGTTAAAGAGTTTTGTACTAAGCCAAGCAATTGGAGATCTCAAAAAACACTTGAAGAGTTTTTAATTGAGCAGAACGTTATGGCTATATCTGGGATAAATACTAGACAGCTCACTCAAATAATTAGAGAAAAAGGGTCCATGGCCTGCTGCATAGGATCATCAAGACTGGTATCAGAAGCTGAAGCTCTTCAAAAAGCTAAGTCTTTCCCTGGGCTTGAAGGTCTTGATTTGGCTAAAGAGGTTTCATCTGCTGAAAGTTATAAATGGAATCGGGGTATTTGGCCAGAATATAAAGAGTCTTCAAATAAAAATGGACCAATAGTTGCATATGATTTTGGAATTAAAACTAATATATTAAGGCTGTTATCTGATTATGCTGGAGAAGTTCATGTGGTTAACGCCAAAACCTCATTTGATGAAGTTATGGAATTATCTCCAAGAGGTATATTTCTCTCAAATGGACCTGGAGATCCAGAGCCATGCACATACGCAATTGAAAATATAAAAAAATTTTTAGATATAAAGATTCCTATTTTTGGAATTTGCCTTGGCCATCAGTTGCTAGCCTTAGCTGGAGGGGCCAAAACTCACAAAATGAAATTTGGTCATCATGGTGCAAATCATCCAGTACAGGATATTAAAACTAAAGAGGTTATGATTACCAGTCAAAACCATGGGTTTGCTGTAGATATTGAGTCTTTACCAGATAATATTCGTGTGTCGCATATATCTCTTTTTGATCAATCACTTCAGGGCATAGAGTTCCAAGACACTCCAGCATTTAGCTTTCAGGGTCACCCTGAAGCAAGCCCAGGACCTCAGGAAATTCAAATTTTATTTAGTAAGTTTAATTCTATGGTAGATGCATATGTCAAAACGTAAGGATATAAAGTCTATTTTAATTATAGGAGCCGGCCCAATAATTATTGGCCAAGCATGTGAGTTTGATTATTCAGGAGCTCAGGCTTGCAAGGCTCTTAAGGAAGAGGGCTACAGAGTTATATTGGTAAACTCAAACCCAGCAACAATCATGACCGACCCTTTATTGGCAGATGCTACATACATAGAGCCAATTCATTGGCAGTCTGTAGAAAAGATAATAGAAAAAGAAAAACCTGATGCAATTCTCCCAACAATGGGAGGCCAAACAGCATTAAACACTGCTCTAAGCTTGGATAAAGAGGGAGTATTGGAAAAACATGGAGTTATTTTAATTGGTGCAAATAGAGAAGCCATTGATAAGGCTGAAGATAGGCAGCTTTTTGATGAAACCATGAATGCTATTGGAATTGAAACTCCAAATTCTGGAATAGCTCATTCAATGGAAGATGCGCTGGATGTTCAAGAGCGCATAGGGTTCCCATGTATTATTAGGCCATCTTTTACTATGGGGGGGACAGGTGGTGGAATAGCTTACAACATAGATGAATTTAAAGGAATTTGTGAAAAAGGATTGGAATTATCTCCAACTAGTGAATTACTTATCGACGAATCTCTTATAGGTTGGAAAGAGTTTGAAATGGAAGTTGTTCGAGATTGCGAGGACAATTGCATTATAGTTTGCTCAATTGAAAATCTTGATCCAATGGGCGTTCATACTGGAGACTCTATAACTATAGCTCCAGCTCAAACATTAACTGATAAAGAATATCAAGTAATGAGAAATGCTTCCTTTAAAATTTTAAGAGAGATCGGTGTTGATACTGGTGGATCCAATGTTCAATTTGCTATTAACCCTTTAAATGGAAAAATGGTTGTGATTGAAATGAATCCAAGGGTCAGCAGATCTTCTGCGCTTGCATCAAAGGCTACAGGTTTTCCAATAGCAAAAGTTGCAGCATTATTATCTGTTGGATTCACTCTTGATGAGCTGAAGAATGATATAACTGGAGGGTTGACCCCAGCATCGTTCGAACCAAGTATTGATTACATAGTTACAAAAATACCAAAATTTGCATTTGAAAAGTTCCCTCAAGCAAATACAAGATTAACAACTCAAATGAAATCAGTTGGAGAGGTTATGGCAATTGGCTCAAATTTCCTAGAGTCACTTCAAAAAGCCTTATGCAGCATGGAAGAAGATCTCAATGGGCTAAATTCAGTTGTAGAAAACTTGCCAGAGAGCTTAGATAAAATTCAATACGAGTTAACTTTTCCTGGACCCCAAAGATTATTTTACGTTGCAGATGCTATAAGGTCTGGATGGAGTCTAGAAAAAATTTATAACCTTACTAAAATTGATTACTGGTTTTTAGATCAAATACACGAAATTATAAATATTGAAAAAAACTTACAAAATACTTCACTAAACAAGCTAAATAAAAATGAATTAATACATCTAAAAGAAAAAGGGTTTTCTGATTCAAGAATTGCTGAAATGGTTGGCTCAACTGAAAATGAATGCAGACAAGCAAGAAAAGATTTAGGAGTGATTCCAGTATTCAGGAGAGTTGACACCTGCGCTGCAGAGTTTGCAACAACGACATGTTATATGTACTCAACTTATGGAGATGTTTGTGAAAGCAAACCATCATCAAATAAAAAGATTCTTGTTTTAGGAAGTGGTCCAAATAGAATAGGTCAAGGAATAGAGTTCGATTACTGCTGTGTTCATGCATCATTAGCAATGCAAGAAGAGGGGTTCGAATCTATAATGGTTAACTGCAACCCTGAGACTGTATCAACAGATTATGATGTTTCAAATAGGTTGTATTTTGAACCAATTACTTCCGAAAAAATACTAGATATTATTGATAATGAATCTCCTGAGGGAGTAATAATCCAGTTTGGAGGTCAAACCCCTCTTAAACTTGCAGATATCTTATCTGAAAAAGGTATTAAGATTTTTGGTACAGATGTTGATGCTATTGATAAATCTGAGGACAGGGAACGTTTTCAAGAATTAATTATTAAATTAGGGCTAACCCAGCCATCAAATGCCACTGTAAAAAATATAGAAGAAGCTTTACTTAAAGCAGATGAAATTGGTTTTCCAATCGTTGTAAGACCATCATACGTTCTTGGCGGAAGAGCAATGCAACTAGTCCATAACTCTAAAGAGCTCAAAAAGTACCTCACCGAAGCGGTTGAAGTATCTAATAGCAAACCAATTCTTTTAGATAGTTATCTTACCGATGCAATTGAAATAGATGTCGATGTTGTATCAGATGGTACTAATATTGAAATTGGTGGAATTCTTCAGCATATAGAACAGGCTGGAATTCATTCTGGAGATTCTGCATGCTCATTGCCTCCATATAGCTTATCTAAAGAAATACAAGATGAGTTATCTGCTCAATCAATACTTATAGCTAAAGAGTTAAATATTATTGGATTGATGAATGTTCAGTTTGCAGTAAAAGATAATGAAATTTATATTATTGAAGTAAATCCGAGGGCTTCGAGGACCGTACCTTTTATCTCTAAAGCGATTGGAAGATCATTAGTAAAGATTGCTTCAAAAGCTATGATTGGAAAGTCACTAATTGATCAAAGGTTTAACAGTAAGCTCCCTGATGATCTTTTCTTTGTAAAAGAAGCGGTAATGCCTTTCGATAAATTTCCATTAGTTGACCCAATTCTGGGGCCTGAAATGAAGTCAACAGGAGAAGTAATGGGTATTGGGGCAACTTTTGGTGAGGCATATGCAAAAGCTCAAAAAGGCGCAAATAAAGTACTTCCTAGGTCAGGTTCTATATTTGTAAGTGTGAAAGATTCAGATAAGAAATATCTTGATCAGTTAGTCCCATTGATTGTTAGCAATGGGTTTAGCATGATTGCAACTGGCGGAACTGCTGAATATATTCAAAAATTAAACTATCCTGTAAAAAGAATAAATAAGGTTATGGAAGGTCGTCCTCATACTGTTGATAGTCTATTAAATAATGAAATAGACATAGTAATCAATACTACAGAGGGAGCTCAGTCTATAGAAGACTCGGCAGCAATTAGACAGACAGCATTACGTAATAAAATATTTTGTACCACTACCATGTTCGGCGCTTTAGCTGTGATGGAAGCGCTAAAAGGTCAAGAATCTGATTGGACATATTCCACTCTTCAAGAAATCAATAAATAATTTTTTTAGTTGCTATAATAATTTGATGAGTAGAGTACCAATGACTAAAAATGGTGAAATAGCCATTAAAGAAACATTATCAAATCTTAAGTTTGTAGAAAGGCCAAAGATATCTGAAGCTATTGCAGAAGCAAGAGCTCATGGTGACTTAAAAGAGAATGCTGAATATCATGCAGCAAAAGAACTTCAGGGCTTGATGGAAGCAAAAATAAATGAAATGGAAAATGCAATTGCGAATGCTCAAGTAATTGATGTAAAGGAAATTCCTGAAACTGGAAGAGTTATTTTTGGATCTACAATAACCCTCTATGATTCAGATAATAAAAAAGAAATTATATATAAAATAGTTGGTAATTTAGAATCAGATCCAAACAAGGGCATGATATCAATTGATACTCCAATTGCTCGAGGGCTTGTTGGCAAGTTTGTTGATGATGAAGTTTCAGTGCAGACTCCATCTGGACAGCTTAATTATGAAATTTTGGAAGTGAAGCATCTATAATAATGCATGCAGATAATTGGGCAATCAAAGCAAAGCAAGATGGTTACAGAACTAGAGCAGTTTATAAATTAGATGAGATTGTTCAAAAGACCAAAGTACTAAAAAAAGCAAAACATATTCTAGATCTTGGTTCTGCTCCTGGGGGATGGGCTCATTATATTAAACAAAAATCTAAAATATCTGATGTCTATGCTATAGATATTCTTGATATGGAACCTGTTGAAGGAGTACACTTTTTTAAGAAGAGTATTGAGGAGATAGATGATATAGAATTAATCAAGTCTTTTATGGGCAAGTTTGACCTTGTAATTTCAGATATAGCCCCAAACTTAACAGGTATAAGTGCAGTAGACACAGAAAATATATACGAACTAAATGATCTCACTATAAGTACTGCTAGCAGATACTTAAATCAAAAAAGTGGATCAATGATTATGAAGACTTTTCAAAACAATAAATTAAAAGGTCTTCGAAAAAAAATGGAACTTTCTTTTAAGATAGTTCAAACTTTTAAACCGGCTGCTTCAAAGAAGCAATCGGGTGAAATTTTTCTCTATGGAGCAAATAGATAATGAATAGTATTTTTAGAAATATATTGGTATGGATAGTTCTTGGATCTTTATTAATTTATGTTTTCGATAATATTGAAAACTCAACTGCGCGTGAGCAAATTAGTTATAGTCAGTTTAAAGAAGAAATCTTATCAGATAGGATTGCAAAAGTTATATTTCAAGGCGACCAGATGACCATTACTGGAGATAGGCTTGATGGTTCTAAATTTGAAACAGTTCATCCAATTTTTAAAAAAGATGATGCTGTTGATAGAGCAATTGAAGAAAATGGAATTATTGCAGTTTATGAAAAAATCGAACAACCATCTATATGGTCACAACTTTTAGTCGGAGCTTTTCCAATCATTTTATTATTAGGAATATTTTTCTTTTTCATGAGACAAATGCAAGGTGGAATGTCTGGTAAGGGCGGTCCTATGTCTTTTGGAAAGAGCAAAGCTAAACTTATGGAAGGTGGAAAAGTTAAAACAAACTTTGGAGATGTTGCGGGTTGTGAGGAAGCAAAACAAGATGTTCAAGAATTGGTTGATTTTTTAAGAGACCCTACAAAATTCCAAAAACTTGGTGGCAAAATTCCAAGAGGTGTATTGATGGTTGGTCCTCCTGGAACCGGTAAAACACTTTTAGCCAGAGCGGTTGCAGGTGAAGCTAAGGTTCCATTTTTTACAATATCTGGATCTGATTTTGTTGAAATGTTTGTTGGCGTTGGAGCTTCAAGAGTAAGAGACATGTTTGAACAAGCTAAAAAACAAGCACCTTGTATTGTTTTTATTGATGAAATTGATGCCGTTGGAAGACACAGAGGAACAGGAATGGGTGGAGGTCATGATGAGAGAGAGCAAACATTAAATCAATTGCTTGTTGAAATGGATGGCTTTGAGGGTAATGATGGAGTTATTGTTATTGCCGCTACAAACAGACCAGATGTTCTAGATCCAGCTTTACTAAGGCCTGGTAGATTTGATAGACAGGTTGTTGTAGACCTTCCAGATATAAGAGGAAGGGAAGCAATTTTAAAAGTCCATATGAGAAAAGTACCTTTAGATTCAGGTGTTGACCCTCTTGTGATTGCTAGAGGGACCCCAGGTTTTTCTGGAGCAGACTTAGCTAATCTTATTAATGAAGCTGCTTTGTTTGCTGCAAGATATTCCGATAAAAAAATTGATCAATCTCATTTAGACTTAGCCAAAGACAAGATAATGATGGGTGCTGAAAGAAAATCAATGATTTTGAGTGAAGAACAAAAAAGAATAACTGCCTATCATGAGGCTGGTCATGCAATTGTTGGTAGACTTTGCCCTACACATGATCCAGTTTATAAGGTAACTATTATCCCAAGAGGTAGAGCTTTAGGAGTAACAATGTTTTTACCTGAAGAAGACACTTATATGCAAAGCAAAGAATATTTGCTTGGCAGGATTGCAACTTTATTTGGTGGAAGAATAGCCGAAAGTATTATTAATGGGTCGCAAGGAATAACCACCGGAGCTTCGAATGATATTGAAGTTGCTACTGGAATTGCTACCAACATGGTCACTAAATGGGGTCTATCAGAGGCGTTAGGTACTATAAAATATGGTGAGGATGAAGGCAGTCCATTTTTAGGGAGATCAGCGGCATCTCCTTCTCAAACAAGAAGCGAAGAAACTTCTAAATTAATAGACTCTGAAATTAGATTAATAATAGATTCATGTTATAGAAGAGCAGAAAATCTTTTAAAAGAAAATCTTGATAAGCTAAATGTTATGGCAGATGCTCTATTAAAATATGAAACTATAGACGCTCCTCAGATAGAGGACATAATGGCTGGCGCTCAACCAAGAGAGCCTAAAGGATGGTCAGACGATGAACCTAAATCAAATACTAAGAAAAAAACTTCAATAAAAGGAACTGCAGAAGAGTTATAATCATTCTCTTATGAATTTAAAATTTGGTACAGATGGTATTAGGGGTCCAGTTGAGACTCATATAACTCCCGAGGCATGTCTCCGAATTGGCCATGCTACTGGCATAGTCATGAAAGAGCAGGGATGGAATACTGTCATGATTGGTAAAGACACCCGAGTCTCAGGATATATGCTTGAATCAGCACTTCAGGCTGGCTTTATAGCCGCTGGAGTAAACGTTAGTTTGTGTGGCCCATTACCAACCCCGGGTGTTGCATATTTAACACGGTCCCTTAGGCAGAAGTTTGGTGTTGTTATAAGCGCTTCCCATAATGATTTTTTGGATAATGGAATTAAAATATTTAATTCAGATGGTGAAAAATTATCGAGAGAGTTGGAGCTTAAAATTGAAAAAATTCTTAATGGTGATTTAAAACCTGTAAAGACAGAAGATCTTGGTAAGGCTTCAAGATTTGACGAAGCTGGAGCAAGATATATTGAATTTTGCAAGTCTACAGTACCTTCAAATATTTCGTTTTCATCTCTTAGAGTTGTTTTAGATTGTGCAAATGGTGCCTGTTATAAAGTAAGCCCAAGTGTATTTGAAGAGCTTGGAGCTGAAGTCATATCTATTGGTATTAATCCAGATGGATATAATATTAATGATGGATGTGGCTCTACTCACCCTGAATTAGTCCAAAAAGAAGTTATTAAGCAAAGAGCTGATTTTGGGATATCTTTAGATGGAGATGGCGATAGGGTTATCTTAATCGATAAAGAAGGCAACATTCTTGATGGTGACGATCTTCTATATATATTAGCTTTTTCAAACCCAAATAGAGTAGGTGCTTGGTCTGGAGTTGTTGGAACTCTGATGAGTAACCTAGGCCTTGAAGATGGAATTAAGAAGCTTGGTTATGATTTTAAAAGAGCTGATGTTGGCGATAAATATGTTAGTAAGTTATTGGCAAAAAATGGGTGGCTTCTTGGTGGAGAAACGTCTGGTCATATCATATGCAAAGATCTTATAAGTACTGGTGATGGAACTATCGCGGCTCTAAAAGTTATATCATCATTATTAATTCTTGAAAAAGATCCCTCAGAGGTTTTAGCAAATTACAGAAAGATGCCACAAATTAATCATGCTGTAAAAGTAATCAATAAAGATGTAATTAACGATAAAGACATTATAGATTTTATTAAGACTGTTGAATCTGATATTACTGTTGGAAGAGTACTTGTAAGACCATCAGGTACCGAAAATAAGATCAGAGTAATGGTCGAGGCTCCAGAAGAAAAAGTTGCTAATAAGTATGCAAAAGACATCATATCTTTAATAGAATCTAAACTTTAATTTATGATTATTGCTAACTGGAAAGCTAATGGGGGTTTTACCTCAAACATAGCTTGGCATAAAGAATTAACTCAAATTTTTTCAAATGATGAGTTTTTAGACATCGGAATAGCTCCATCTCACATACACTTTACTCAAATTCAAAAAATATTTGAAGATTCAAATTTAGAGGTTGGTCTTCAAGATATTGATTTTAGTGGTGGAGCACGAACTGGCTCAATTTCTGCATCTATGGCCTCAGATGCTGGGTGCACCTTTTCTTTGTTAGGCCATTCAGAAAGAAGACATCTATTCAATGAGGATGATGCTCTTATTAAAACTAAGATTAAGGCTGCTCTTAGCAATGGAATTAAACCAATACTATGTATCGGCGAGTCTGAAGAATGCCTAAAAGCCAGAAAAACAAGAGATTTTTTAAAAAATCAGTTAATAAGCGCATTATCTGGTATTGAGCTTATTGATAAGGTGGTTATAGCTTATGAACCAATATGGGCGATAGGGACAGGTAACACCCCAACTCCAAAAGATATAAACTCCATTCACGAATTCATTAAAGATGTTGTACAATCCTCATCTGCAAATATAGAACCAAAAGTTATATATGGTGGTAGTGTTAGTCATGAAAATGCAGAAGGTTTTTTTGGTGAAATAAATATTGATGGCGCTTTGATTGGTGGAGCGTCTTTAAAAGCTAACTCCTTTGCAGATATAGTAAAAATTTATAGAAAGGTAAAAAGAAAATGATAGTTCTAATTAAAGTGGTATGTATAGTCTTAGCGATAGCAATAATTGCTCTAGTTTTATTGCAGCAAGGCAAGGGTTCTGATTTGGGATCTGCTTTTGGTGGCGGGTCATCTAACTCTATGTTTGGAGCTCTAGGTCCATCAGATTTCTTAGGTAAACTAACATATGGATTAGTGGCAACCTGGTTGGTATTAACTATGGCCTTGGCTTATATCTATAAAAATCAGAATTCAACAGAAATATTTGATATTTCTGATCAAGAAGCTTCTGTTCTTGAGGTTCCAACAGACGAAGTTCCTGTTGAATAAATAATAAATATTGGTGCCGAAAGCGGGACTTGAACCCGCACGAGCTTTCGCTCACTAACCCCTCAAGCTAGCGTGTCTACCAATTCCACCACTTCGGCTAATATTTTTTCAAGATTATAACAAGATATTTTTTAAATATTAAAAAAATATTACACTTGACCAAACACACCTATTTTCATTACACTTCACACTCGCTGCGTTGCGGGGTGGAGCAGTCTGGTAGCTCGTCGGGCTCATAACCCGAAGGTCGTTGGTTCAAATCCAGCCCCCGCTACCACGTAATATATTTTTTTTGTGGGGCATATGCCCCTTTTTTGTGTAAAAAAATGGTTAAAGATGAAATAGAGATAATTGTTGAGCCTGTCATAAAAAGACATAATTGTTTCCTATGGGGTATTGAAATTCTAAGAGGTAAGAGAAGACCTACTTTAAGAATATATATAGACTCAGGCGAAGGAGCAAACATTGAAGACTGTGAGAATGTTTCAAGAGATCTTAATTATGAAATAGATTTAGACTCTTCACTTGGAGAAGACTATGTATTAGAAGTATCTACTCCTGGTATTGAAAGAAGATTTTTTAAACAGAGCCAACTTTTAGATTTTTTAGGGGAAGATCTTAAGGTTAAATTAAGAGAACCTTTGGATGGTATTAAGAATATTAACGGAACGCTTGTTGATTGTAATGAAGAATTTTTTCTTATAGAGTCAGGTAAGCTTGAATATAAATTAGATTTTAGTGATATAGATATATGTCGTTTAGATCCAAATTTTGATAAATTGATGAAGGAAAGTGGTTATGCAAAGTAATGAAATATTAGGGGTTGTTGATTCAGTATCTACTGAAAAGGGACTAGATAAAAATATAATTTTTTCGGCTATAGAAGTGGCAATAGCCTCTGCCTCTCAGAGACATTTCCATGAAGATGCGGAATTGATTGTCAAGATTGATAGAGATACAGGGGAGTATTCTACACATAGGAATTGGTTAGTTTTTGATGAGACTGATGAAGAATATCACTTAGAGACCCACACAACAGAGGCAGCATCCAATCTTCAATTAGGAGATATATATACAGAACAGCAAGAAAATGTACCTTTTGGAAGGATTGAAACACAAGCAGCTAGACAGGTTATGCTTCAAAAGGTTAGAGAGGCTGAAAGGGAAAAAGTTGTATCCCAGTTCAAAAATCAAAATAATCAACTTGTTAATGGAACTGTAAAAAGAGTTACCAGAGATAACATCATTGTTGATATTGCCTATGATGCTGAAGCTATTCTTCCAAGAGATAGGTTGATGCCAGGTGAGATATATAAAATTAACGATAGAATAAGAGCCATACTTCAAATTCAAGAAGTTGAAGGTAGGGGTCCTCAGTTAATGCTAAACAGATCGTGTCCTGAAATGGTCACAGAACTTTTTAGCATAGAAGTTCCTGAAATAAATGAGGACATTATTGAAATCAGAGGTGTTGCGAGAGATGCAGGATCTAGATCTAAAATAGCTGTCAAAACAAATGATGGAAGAATTGATCCAGTAGGAGCATGTGTTGGTATGAGGGGTTCTAGGGTTCAGGCTGTCTCTGCTGAATTAGGAAATGAAAGAATAGATATCATTATTTATGATGATAATCCCGCTCAGCTTGTTATTAATGCACTAGTACCAGCTAAGGTTGAGTCTATTGTTATGGATGAGGACTCAAGATCAATGGATATAGCTGTTAATCAAGATAATCTTGCTTTAGCAATTGGTTCAAGAGGTCAGAATATTAGATTGGCATCTAAACTAGTTGGATGGGAGCTTAATATTGTTAGTAGTGAAGAGGCTGAGGCAAAAGTTAAAGTAGATGAAACTGAATTTTTAGCGAAACTTACAGCCAGCTTGGAAGTTTCTGATGAAATAGCTGAACAAATTGCATCCTTAGGGTTATCCTCATTTGATGATATAGCATATGCAGATGATTCATTATTCAAATCCTTTATTGAAGATGATAGTGAAATCGCTAGAGTTAAAGGTGCTGCAGAAGATGCAGCTTTAATGGAGGCAATGGGAGCTATAACTGAAGAAGAGGACAATGTTGAGTCTCTTACTGATCTAAACTTAGAAGAAGAGGACATTCAAAAGTTATCCAACAAAGGAATTAAAAATAAGGATGATTTAGCTGAGTTAGCTGTAGATGAATTACAAGACATTATTGAAATCTCTTCAGACAATGCATCTAAAATGATCATGAAAGCTCGTGAACATTGGTTTAATTAAAAAATAAAAAGGAATTATATTTTGACTCTTACCGTAAAAGATTTTGCTAAAACTCTAAAAATATCTGATACAGCTCTTATAGAAAGAATGAAGAATGCTGGGCTGTCGCATTCAAAAAGCTCAGATGAAATAACAGCATCTGACAAGCAGGCACTTCTTAGGTCTCTTAAAGGTGGTAAAGGTACTCCTGCTTCAAAATCAGTTACATCTGGTTCGGGCATAACAGTTACTTCTAAAGGCAAATCCTTAAAAGAAGGTGATACTGTAAAGAGTTACTCAGACAATATAGAAGCAAAAAGAGCGGCTGCATCAGAACAATTAAAAGAACAACAAAGAAAAAGAGAAGACCAATTAAAAGAAGTAGCAAGGCTAAAGCAAGAAGAAATTAAGAAAAGAGAAAAATTTAAGAAACCAGATACGGTAAAACCTGCAATTAAAGTTAATGTAAAAGATCAGCTTTCAAGCGCAGTGAATGCTTATAAAAGAAGAGAAGGATCATTTTCTCAAGACTCAAAGCATAAATTTGAAGCCCCAACAGAGGTTATTAAAAAAGACATAGAGGTTCCAACTACCGTTCAAGTTGGTGAATTAGCAAAACTGATGGCAGTCAAAGGTAATGTTGTAGTAAAAAATCTCATGGGTCTTGGCGTCATGGCTACTTTAAATGATGTTATTGACCAAGAGACAGCTATATTGGTTGTAGAAGAGATTGGACATAATGGTATTGCATTAAAGGAAGAAAATTTCGAAGAAGATTTAGCAAATTTAATTAATTATTCAGACGAAGTTCAATCCAGATCACCTGTTATTACTGTTATGGGTCATGTTGATCACGGTAAGACAACTCTTCTTGATTTTATTAGAAAAACTAAAGTTGTTGATGGAGAGGCTGGAGGAATTACTCAGCATATTGGTGCGTATGAAGTTGAAACTTCTAAAGGAAAGATAACATTTATAGATACTCCTGGACATGCTGCTTTCTCTTCAATGAGAGCAAGGGGTGCTAATACTACCGATATAGTTATTCTTGTAGTTGCTGCTAATGATGGAATCAAGCCACAAACTGAAGAAGCAATTAACCATGCAAAGGCTGCTGGAGTATCCATTGTAGTTGCGATAAACAAGATTGATCTTGATGGCGCCGATGTTGATAAAGTAAAAGGTGACCTTGCAGCAAAAGATCTTGCACCAGAGGATTGGGGCGGAACTACCCAAATGGTTCCAGTATCTGCTTTAAAAGGTACTGGCGTTGATCAACTTTTGGAGAGCGTATCCTTGGAAGCAGAACTACTTGAGTTAAAGGCTCATCATGATGGACCGGCTCAAGGTGTTGTTATCGAATCTGAGTTAGATAAATTCAGAGGTTCAGTTGCAACATTTCTAATACAAAATGGAACTCTTAAAGTGGGAGACTTAGTAGCTTCTGGAAATGCAATTGGAAAAATAAAGAGCATTATTAACAGTGATGGATCAAAGATCAAAACAGCTGGGCCATCTGCAGCTATAGAAGTACTTGGTTTAAATAACGTCCCTAATGCTGGAGACCAATTTCAAGTTGTAGATAATGAAAAACAGGCAAGAGAGATAGCTGAGTACAGAACAAATAAAGAAAAAGAAAGAAAACTTTTAAAACAAAAAGATGATAGTGCTGGTGATTTATTTGAAAATCTAGGCCAAGAATCTTCTAAGAAAATTTTAAATGTAATTGTAAAAACTGATGTTGGTGGAACATGCGAAGCAATCACAGCATCACTTCATGATCTAAGTAATGATCTTGCAAAAGTAAAAATAGTATCAAGTGGAGTGGGTGGTATTTCAGAATCAGATGCTAATTTAGCACTTGCGGTTGATTCAATTATTCTAGGGTTTAATGTTCGTGCTGATAACTCTGCCAAGAAAATCATTGAGGATGAGTCCATCCCTTTAAGTTATCACAGTATCATTTATGAATTACTTGATGATGTTAAAGCAAGAATGACTGGTCTGTTAGACCCAATAATAAAAGAAGAAATTCTTGGAACTGCTGAGGTTCTTGATGTATTTAATTCTCCTAAATTTGGTCAGATAGCTGGGTGTAATGTTGTTGAAGGCGCTGTGCTTAGAAATAGACCCGTAAGAGTGTTGCGTGATGAGATTGTTATTTTTGAGGGTGAGTTAGACTCGCTTCGAAGATTCAAAGAAGACGTCAACGAGGTCAAAAATGGAAATGAGTGTGGAATGGGTATTAAAAACTACAAAGATATCAAAGCAGGCGATAAAATTGAAGTTTACGAAAGAAAAGAAGAATTACAGTCAATGTAGCAAGCATTAATGCCATCACTTAGATCAGACAAAATATCAGACCTCCTCAGAAAAGAAATATCTTTAATAATTAATAAAGAAACTAAAGATCCTCGCCTTCAAAAACTAAACATTACTGCGGTAAAGGTTTCTGATGATATTGGAATAGCTACAGTTTTTTATACCATGATCGGTGAATCTATAGAAAAAGAAAAAAGCAGTATTGATAACAAAGTCCTAAAAAAGTTCTCAGGAATGGTCCGATCAAAGTTATCTAAAACAATGCAAATAAGAAGAGTCCCAGTCATACAATTTAGATTTGATGAAAGTGTAGAATACTCAGACAATATTGAGAATTTATTAAGAAATCTTTAATAATGGACGGGTTTCTTTTAGCCTTTAAAGAAAAAGGCATCAGCTCAAATCAAGTTGTTCAACAAACCAAAAGACTATTCTCATTAAAGAAAGTGGGTCACCTCGGAACTTTAGACCCAATGGCAGAAGGGCTCTTGGTTCTTGCTGTAAATAGAGCGACAAGATTCTCATCATTTTTTTTAGAATCTGATAAAAAATATGAAGCTGAGGTTTCATTTGGAGCTAAGACTGATACTGACGATGCCATGGGCGAGGTAATAGAGAGCTCTAGCTATCTTCCAAAAGAAACCGATATCAAGCAAGAATTAAATAAATTTCTTGGTGAATCTCTGCAAAATCCACCATTTTTTTCTGCCTTAAAGCATAAAGGAAAACCTTTATATAAATATGCAAGAGAAGGCGAATTCATTTCAAAACCCCCAAGAAAAATAAATATTTATTCTGTAAGTAATTTTAGTTACTCAATTAATAGTTGCAGATTTTTAGTGCACTGCTCAAAAGGTACATACATAAGATCTATAGCAAGAGATTTAGGAGATAATCTCAATAGTAAAGGTCATCTATCGGCCTTAAAGAGAGTTATGCAGGGTGAGTTTGATGTAGAAAAATCAAAAATTCCTACTGAGCTTAATTTAGAAGAGATGGTTTCAATTGAAAGTGCATTTAAGTTTTTTAAAGAAATTAGATTAAATGAGGAAGAAACAAAAATATTTTCAAACGGTGGGAAGCTTGAGATAGTCAATCAAGAAAATGATTTCTATAGAATTTATGATTCTGGTCATAAATTTCTTGGTCTAGGTTCTATTACAGATAGCTACTTAGCGCTTAAACGACTTGTTTAAAAGACTAATAAGATATAAGATTCGCACGCTTACTTTAGTTATACGAGGTTTGCATCAATTAATATATGTATAACGAGGATTATAAATATGGCACTTCTATCACAAGAAAAAGAAAAAATTGTTGGAAAATTTCAAAGAGCTGATAACGACACTGGATCTCCAGAGGTTCAAATAGCTTTATTAACTGAAAATATCAATAAACTACAAAGTCATTTTAAAGAACACAAAAAAGACCATCACTCAAGAACGGGTTTAATAAGGATGGTTAATCTAAGAAGAAAACTTTTAGCATATCTAAAAAGAAAGAATTCAGAAAGTTATGCAGAAGTGATTAAAGAATTAAAGCTTAGAGGTTAACAATAAATATAAAAGAGGAAAATCGTGGAAAATAATAAATTAGAATCTACATCTGTAGAATTTCAGTACGGAAATCAATTAGTAAAATTAGAAACAAATAAAGTTGCAAGACAAACAACTGCCGCAGTTGTTGTAACAATAGGAGATCTTGTAGTTTTAACAACAGTTGTTGCTAGAAAAGAGGCAGATCCAAAGAAGGATTTTTTCCCTTTAGCTGTTTTTTATCAAGAAAAATTTTATGCAACAGGAACAATTCCTGGAGGGTTCTTTAAAAGAGAGGCCAGGCCTACGGAAAGAGAAACTTTAACATCAAGGTTAATAGATAGACCAATTAGACCTCTTTTCCCAGAAGGATTTAAAAATGAAGTACAAATATTTTGTACTGTCATGTCATCTGGTAAAGAGCAAAACCCTGATATTGCATCAATGATTGGTGCATCAGCTGCCTTATGCGTTGCAGGAGTGCCATTTGATGGTCCAATGGGAGCAGCAAGAGTTGGTTTTGTTGATGGAAACTATGTTTTAAATCCATCATATGAAGAATTAGAAGATTCATATTTAGATATGGTTGTCGCTGGAACTGAAAAAGCTGTTCTTATGGTTGAGTCTGAGGCTAAGGAGCTTAACGAAGACTTAATGCTAGGAGCTGTTTTATTTGGTCATCAAGAAATGCAAGCTGTGATTAAAGCATGTACAGAGCTTAAAGAAAAAGCTGGTAAAGAAGATTGGGTAGTAAGTTCAGATGAAGAAACTCCTGTTTATTCTGCTGAGTTAACTGAAAAGTACTCTGACCAAATAACTAATGCATTTACTATTAAAGATAAATCAGAAAGAACTGCAGCAATTGGTGTCATTAAAGATAGTATTGTTGAATCCTATGCTGACGCTGATGAAATTCAGCTTGGCAAGATTTTAGGTGCTTTTAAAAATCTTGAGAAAGATATTGTAAGAAAAAATATTTTAAGCAATCAGCCTAGAATTGATGGAAGAGATACCGATACTGTCAGACCAATTTTTATTGAGACTGATGTACTGCCTAGTGCTCATGGATCATCTTTATTTACTAGAGGGGAAACGCAAGCAATAGTTGTTGCAACCTTAGGGTCGTCAAGAGATGCTCAAAGAATAGAATCAATAGAAGGCCAAAGTACTGATAATTTCATGCTTCATTATAATTTCCCTGCATATAGTGTAGGTGAGATTGGTATGCCATTAGGACCTAAAAGAAGAGAAATAGGTCATGGAAATTTAGCTAAGAGAGCAATAAAAGCAGTACTGCCTGATGTCGAAGATTTTGGCTATACAATGAGAGTTGTTTCTGAAATTACAGAATCTAATGGTTCTAGTTCAATGGCTTCTGTTTGTGGTACATCTTTATCATTAATGGACGCTGGTGTTCCTTTATCTAGTCCAGTTGCAGGTATTGCAATGGGCTTAATTAAAGAAGGCGACGACTTTGCTGTTCTAACAGATATCCTCGGTGATGAAGATCATCTTGGCGACATGGACTTTAAAGTTGCTGGAACTGCTTCAGGAATAACGGCTCTTCAAATGGATATAAAAATTCAAGGAATAACTGCTGACATCATGGAATCTGCTTTAACAAAAGCAAAAACTGCTATCAATCATATTTTAGGAATAATGAATGAAGCTATATCAGCACCAAAAGAGTTATCTGAGAACGCTCCTGCAATGAAAACCTTTATGGTTAATAAAGATAAAATCAAAGAAATCATTGGTAAAGGCGGCGCAGTCATAAAAGGCATGCAAGAGAAAACTGGTGCGACTGTTGATGTTAGTGATGATGGAACTGTATCTGTTTTCGGGCAGAATCAAACATCAATGCAAGAATGCTTAGAAATTATTGAAGGCATCTTGGAAGAGCCTGAATTAGATAAAGTTTATAAAGGAACAGTTGTTAAGATTGTAGACTTTGGCGCTTTTGTAAATATTCTACCAGGTAAAGATGGCTTACTTCATATATCTGAAATTGCTCATGAAAGAACAGAGGATGTAAGTAAGGTTCTTTCAGAAGGTCAAGAAATAGATGTAAAACTTATTGGTTTTGATAGAGGTAAAATGAAATTGTCTGTGAAAGCTTTAGCAGCAAAAGAAGATGCTAAAGATGAAGCAGTAGAGGAAGATAAAGAAGAAGATTAATTCTATTAATTTTTATCCTACAAAAAACCCAAAAAGTCAAATTTTTGGGTTTTTTTTTATTCACATAATTTGCTCCCCAATGCTTTTTATGTTTCTATAGAATCTGCAAAACATATAAAAAACCTAATAGGGGGGAAATATTATGGAAAATGCATTAAGAATGGTAGGCGATATTGTTGGACAGTTAACTAGTGTTTTAGTTGCTGTTCTAGGACTTGGTATTGTTGGAGCTTTAGCTTTTGGTGATATGGGTCTTGGACTAGACGTAATTGGAAATATAACTACATTAGTTAGTGATTTAGCTTCTAATGGAGTTGTAGGACTTCTTGTTCTAGCAGTTCTAATGAGCCTTGTTAAGTAATTCTTAACCTTTAGTTAAGAAAGGCTAAGGCCTTTCTTAACTTTTTAATACTAAATATGAATTTTAAAGTCACACTTGCAAGTCTTACTACCTTTTTAAATAAAGTTACTAAATTATTAATACCATTGGTAGTTGTTTCATTGCTTCTGGGTGTTATTTTTGGGCCTGACACTCCTTTTATTGGAGATGTTTATAATAATGTATCTAATATACTTAATATGCTTGGAGAAGATGCTCTCCTTGCCTTAGTAGCTTTGGTCATTATTCTTGGTTACCTTAAAAAAGATTAAGTTAGAATAAATCTTCTAGCTTAATATTCAAAGATACGTTCTTTTTGGCACAGCTATTTTTATAGTTGTTTCAAATTTGTGTTATTTATTAAGGAATGGTGGCTATGGGTGGAATTGAACCACCGACCCCAGCGTTATGAGTGCTGTGCTCTAACCATCTGAGCTACATAGCCAATCGTAGAATGATAAGTCCTAAAATCTAAGAGTCAATATCTTTTTGAATTAACTTTTAGACGTTAAATTTAAAGTGAACAACATCTCCATCTTTTACAATATATTCTTTGCCTTCTAGCCTGAGTTTTCCATTTTCCTTGGCGCCAGATTCTCCATTACATGAAATGTAATCGTCAAAGCCTATAACCTCTGCTTTTATAAAACCTCTTTCAAAATCTGTATGTATTACTCCTGCAGCATTCGGTGCCGTTGCATTACTTTTTATTGTCCAAGCTCTTATTTCCTGAGGTCCGGCTGTAAAGTAGGTTTGAAGACCCAATATTGCATAACCTTTAAAAATTATTTTATTTAGAACAGGCTCATCCATTTCCATAAGCTCTAAATACTCTTGCCTCTCCTCATCTTCAAGTAGCGCTATTTCCTGTTCTATTTTTATACATGTAGGAATAACTATGCAGCCAGATTTTTTTGCAAATTCTAGCAATTCATTTAGTTTTTTTTCAGATTTTGAATCATCCGATATATTGGCTATATAAAAAGTGGGCTTTGAACTTAATAGTTGGAAGCTTTTAATAATCTTTTGCTCCTCATCATTAAAATCTTCAATATTTATTAATTTGCCTGAATCAAGGTTGTCTTTAATTTTGTTAAGTAGATCGTATTCAATTTTATTATCTTTATCATTGGTTTTTATTAACTTCTCACACTTTACCAAACGTTTTGAAACAGTCTCGAGATCAGCAAGGATAAGTTCAAGATTTATTATTTCAGCGTCTCTAACAGGATCTATAGAACCATCAACATGTGTTACGTTATCATCATCAAAACACCTTACAACGTGCGCTAAGGCATTCATTTCTCTAATATTAGATAGGAATGCATTACCAAGTCCTTCCCCTTGAGAGGCTCCCTGAACCAAACCTGCTATATCTACAAGATCAAGACTTGCTGGAATAATTTTTTTTGTGTCCACAATTTTATTGAGATCTATAAGTCTTGGGTCGGGAAGGGGGACCTTGCCAACATTTGGCTCTATAGTACAAAAAGGAAAATTCTCTGCCGGTATTGAAGATTTTGTTAATGCGTTAAAAAGTGTTGATTTACCAACATTAGGGAGTCCTACTATGCCACATTTAAAACCCATAATTATTTTGTATGAAGAGATTTCTGAGCTTCAGAAAAATCGTTATTAAAAATCATATCTAAAACAGACATAAACTTGTCATATGCCAAATCTACATATTTCTTATCTGTTGGATGAAATTTATTTAATACCCAACTTGAAACCATCTCTTTACTTCCAGGATGACCAACACCAATTCTCATTCTAAGAAATTTTCGTGTACCTACTTTTTCAAAAATATCCCTCAGGCCATTATGGCCGCCATGACCACCGTCTTCTTTGAGTCTTACCTCTCCTGGATTTAAGTCTAAATCATCATGAAAGATAATAATTCTATCTTCTTTAAGGTTCATATTTTTCATTAATTTCATAACAGTTTTACCACTATTATTAACATAGTTATCAGGGATAACCCATAAGATTTCATCGGAGTGAGATGTAGCAATTTCAGCTTGAAACTTTTCTTTATAAGAAAATTTATCACAGTATGGCTTGCTAGCAGCTATTAACCAATCTTTGCCAATATTATGTCGAGTATGGTTATATTTTGATCCAGGGTTGCCAAGACCAATTAAACAAAGCTTAGGCAATTTCTAGCTCTCTTCAGATCCTTCATTATCAGCATTGTTCTCTTCAGATGCTTCAGCGCTATCAGTTTCTTCTGAAACTTCGTCGCTTTCAATAACCTCAGGTTCCTCTTCAACTGCTTTTGGAGCATTAACAGAAATAACCATTTGATCAGTTTCTTCTGTAAGACCAGGTATTTCAGCACCATCAGGAAGGTTAATCTCTGTAAGTCTAACTGACTGACCTAGATCAAGAGCTGTGACATCTATGTCAATAGATTCTGGAATATTTCCAGCTAAACACATAACTTCTACTTCTCTAATAGTTTTATTCAGAACACCACCTTCGTTTTTAACACCTGCGCATTCTTCTTCATTTAAGAAGTTAATAGGAATTATTACTTTAAGTTTAGTTTTTCTTGAAACTCTTAAGAAATCTGCATGTAAGAATTTACCCTTAGCCGGATCTTTTTGTAGTTCTTTTAAAACAACTTTTTCTTCAAGATCACCATTTTTAATGATTAGAACCTGTGTATAGAAAAGCTCATTTTGTGAAGCTTTAGTAAGTTCATTAAGCCTTAGTTTTATATTAAGTGAGTCCTTCTCATCGCCATAAATAATAGCAGGTATCATTCCATCAACTTTTCTGATTACTCTAGCTTTGTTAGATCCAGTTCTTTCTCTTGAATCTGCATTTAAAATTATTTGTTCACTCATAATATCCTCTTGTTATATAAACATTTCACTAAGAGATTCTTCGTTGCTTAATCTCTTGATACATTCCGCAATTGTTGCTGCCAATGAAATGACGCGTATTTTACTGCATTTTTTGCCTTCATGTGACAAAGGAATTGAATTAGTTACAACTAACTCATCAATTTCTGAATTATTTAGCCTATCAATAGCTGGTCCTGATAATACAGGATGAGTAATATATGCTTTTACAGCTGCTGCGCCTTGATCTTTAAGTGCCTTAGCAGCATTACATAAGGTACCTGCAGTATCTATGATGTCATCTGGAACAATGCATACTTTTCCCTCGATATCACCAATTATATTCATAACCTCAGATTGATTTGCAGCATCTCTTCTTTTATCAATAATAGCGAGATCTGCATCATTTAGCTGTTTCGCTAATGCTCTAGATCTGACCACTCCACCCACATCTGGAGATACAACTACAATATTATTATCTGGATTAGTTTTTTTAATATCATCAACCATTAATTTAGTTGCATAAACATTATCTGCTGGCATATCAAAGAAACCCTGAATAGTTTCTGAATGGAGGTCTACAGTCAGGACTCTATCAATGCCAACTGAATAGAACATATCTGCAACAACCTTAGCGCTTATAGGTACTCTGGCAGATCTAACCCTTCTATCCTGTCTAGCATATCCATAATATGGGACTATTGCCGTGATTCTTGCTGCTGAAGATCTTTTTAAAGCATCAGCAAGAAGCATCAATTCCATTAAATTCTTATTTGAAGGCGCACATGTTGATTGCAATATAAAAGTATCATGGCCTCTAACGTTGCCCTTGATTTGAACTTTAATTTCACCGTCAGAGAAATAGCCAACATCTGCTTCTGAGATTTTTTTTCCTAAAATACCAGAAACTTCACTAGCTAGATCAGGATTGGCAGTTCCTGTGAAGATATCTATAACTTGTTTACTCATTTTTTAATTACCCAATAAATGGCTGGGGTGGGAGGATTCGAACCTCCGCATGACTGGATCAAAACCAGTTGCCTTACCGCTTGGCTACACCCCATTGCTATCCAAACTCTTTAGAGGCGAATATTGTAATGGTTTAGCTAAAAAGAATCTCCAATTAGCGGGAATTATTTTAAGAATTTTTTCTCTTTCTAAATGATTATCATATTTTATGAACATTGAAGAACCTGTTCCAGAAAGACAAATTTCAAAGTTTTCAGAATTTTTTTCATAAAATTCTTTAATCTCCCTACTTTTTTCTATAAAAACTTTCCAAAATGAATTTTGTTGGCTTAATAAGTTATCGGGTTCTTCTTGTAAGTCAAAGAGTTCGAACATCTCTCTAGTTGAGTTAAAAATATTAGGACTAATAATAATTAATTTGTTATCAATAGATTTTTTTGGCAGAAGTTGCTCCCCAACGCCCCCTCCGAATGCATTCTCTCCTTTAATAAACAAAGGAACATCAGCCCCAAGATCAAGACCAATGAGCATCATTTCATTCTTACTTAGGCCCAAACCCCACATTTTATTTAGCGCACATATGGTACTTGCAGCATTTGAGCTGCCCCCGCCCAAGCCTGCTCCTGTTGGGATATTTTTTATAATTTTAATATTAGCGCCGACATTTCTATCAGTAACTTTTTTTAACAAAGTAGCTGCTTTAAAAACAATGTTTTCTTCCTCATCAATACTGACATCTGAGCAAGATACATTTATTTTATTTGAGGTATTTTGAAATTCAATCGTATCGAATACGTCAATTAATTGAAAAGCCGTCTCTAGTTCATGATATCCATTAGACAATTTTTTAATAACTTTTAAAAAAAGGTTTATTTTTGCAGGAGATTTTATGATTAAGTTTTCCATTCAGATTTCAAGCCTTTGTTTTTAATATTATAAGTATATAAAAGATTATTGATAATCTTAAAATTCTTTATCTAGGCCACAATCATAAAAAATACTCACAAGCCTGTATAATATTACTTCTAATAAATTTAAATCATCTAATACATTAATAATTTTTTTAATCATGGAACTTCAGTTATTTGGCATTAATCATAAAACATCAGAAGTTTCTGAGAGAGAGAAATTTATAATTAATGAACTAAACCAAGAGTACCTAAGCAAAAATCTTAAGAAAAAATTTGGGTATAAATTAGATGCCTTTTTTGGATTATCCACTTGCAACAGAACTGAAATGTATCTAACTGGTGAGAAAGGTATTGCTAAACAAATTTTACATGAAAGTAAGCTTTTATTAGAAACAGAAGGTATCCCTGATAGTAGTTTCTATTTTCTAAGTAACCAAGATGCAATGGTCCATATGGCAAAAGTTGCTTCTGGGATAGATTCACAAATCTTAGGTGAGCAAGAGATTCTTGGTCAATTTAAGAGCGCAATGCAGGTTGCCATAGACTCAAATATATTAAAAGGTAAGCTCCTCGCATACTCTCAAAAAGTCTTAAAAATAGTTAAACGCGCTAGAACTAACACTCAAATTGGGCTTAATCCTTTGTCTGTAAGTGGCCTATCTCTCAAATTAGTAAAGAATATTTTTGAAAAACCAGAAGAGCAGAATGTTTTAGTGCTTGGTGCAGGCTCTCTTGCGCAAGCTGTAATTGAAAATCTTCATAATAAAGGTATAAATAAAATTAAAGCTGTAAATAGAAGCATTAAAACAATGGATATTGCAGATAATTTTAAGATTACTTCTTCCAAACTAGACAAACTTCATAGCCATCTTGAGAATGCTGATATTGTTATTGCTTCTGCAACTACCGATATCCCTCTAATAGGGAAGGGTGCTGTAGAGAATGCTCTTAGAGTCAGAAGAAATAAGCCTATGCTTTTAATAGACTTATCTGTTCCAAGAAATATAGAAGAAGAAATTAAAAATATTGAACAGGTTTATCTTTTTTCTATTGATGATATTGAAAAAATTACTCAAGACAATTTAGGCCAAAGAGAAATCGAAGCTGAAAAGGCATTAAATTTAATAGTTATAGAGTCACAAAAGGCAATTTTAGATTTAAATGAAAAAAATCTTAAAGATAAAACCAAGCTTCAGCTAGAAATATTCTTAAATAATTTATCTAAAGATGAATTAGAAAGATTTAAAACAGCTGAAGACTTGAAGCAGATGATTATGAATATAGCTGTAATAAAGCTTGAAGAAAATCCAAATCTCATTCTTCCAGATATTAAAGAAATAAAACCACATATTATTGAATCTATGTTCAAAAGGTATATTGATAATGCATGATTCAATGGCTATTAAGTTGGATAAACTTAAAAATAGACTGTCTGAAATAGAAATGCTTCTTATCGATTCAGAGACCGTGAAAGATATCGAAAAGTATACTTTGCTAAACAAAGAGTTTGCTGATCTCAGACCTATTGTTGATAAATTTCAAGAATACAATGAAGTATCAGGGTCGATTAAAGATGCTCATGATATTTTGGAATCAGATGATGAGGAGATGAAAACTTTAGCTGAGGATGAGCTGAAAGAGATTTCTGGGAAGCCTGAACTTCTTGAGCAAGAGCTAAAGGTAATGTTACTTCCCAAAGATTCTGCTGATGACGGGTCTGCTTTTTTAGAAATAAGAGCTGGCGCCGGTGGAGACGAAGCTGGAATTTTTGCTGGAGACCTCTTTAGAATGTATTCAAGACTTGCTGAAAGAGAGGGGTGGAATCTTGATGTTATAGACATTAAGCAAGCAGAACAGGGAGGGCTCAAAGAAGTAGTTGCTCAACTTGAGGGCAAAGGCGTTTTTAAAGTTTTAAAATTTGAATCTGGAGTACATAGGGTTCAAAGAGTTCCTGAAACAGAATCTCAAGGAAGAATACATACTTCTACTTGTACTGTAGCGATATTGCCGGAGGTAGAGGAAGTTCAAGATATTGCTATAGATAAGAATGATCTTAGAGTTGATACCTTTAGGGCATCTGGTGCAGGTGGACAGCATGTCAATAAAACAGATTCTGCGGTAAGGCTTACCCATATTCCTTCAGGTCTTGTTGTTGAGTGTCAAGATGGAAGATCGCAACATAAAAATAAAGAAAAAGCATTGTCATTGCTTGCTTCCAAATTAAAGCAACAGGAAATTGAGAGTCAGCAAGAAAGTATAGCTAGTGAAAGAAAAATTCTCGTAGGTACTGGTGACAGAAGTGAGAAAATAAGAACATATAACTTTCCCCAAGGTAGAATGACCGACCATAGGATTAAACTAACTCAACATAATTTAGATCAGATTATGGATGGAGATATCAAAAGTATATGCGATGCATTAATAGCAGAAAATCAACTAGCAATGCTTTCTCAATTAGAGTCTGAGTAATTGTCAAAGAATATAAATTTTTTTAAAAATAAAATAACTGAAACCTGGCCAGGTAAAAAAGATATTTCGACAGAATTCATCTTTTATTTAAAAGAAAAACTTCATCTTTCAGATGTTTCAATTTATATAGATGATTATTCACTGTCCAAGGATGAAGAAAACTCTATTAATCAATTCATTGCCTTAAAAAAACAAGAAGTGCCACTTGATTATATTTTAGAAAAGTCTTCTTTTTATGGAAATAATTTTTTTGTTGACCCAAGAGTATTAATACCTAGACCAGAAACAGAAATTCTTGTTGATTTTATTAATAAATTAAATCTTCAAAGTGGAGAAATAGTTATTGATGCTGGAACCGGTTCAGGGTGTATAGGCATATCGTTAGCTATTCACAACCCTCATATTAAAGTTTATGGTTTAGATTTTTCAAAAGAGTCGCTAGAGGTAGCTAATAAAAATAAAAATAATTTAAAGGTAGAAAATTTCACAACAATTTATTCCGACTGGCTTTCTAATATTGAAGATGCTTCTTGTAACTTAATTGTAAGTAATCCCCCATACATTAGCTCTAAAGATAATCATTTACGAGACTTACATCATGAGCCACTTATGGCTTTAACAGCTCTAGATAATGGTCTTGCAGATTTTAAGACTATTTCTAGACAAGCACCTTCAAAACTACTAAAAGGCGGTATGTTAGCTTTTGAACATGGTTATAAACAAGAAAGGGAAGTGTCAGAAATTTTAAAAAAAAATGGATTTAAGAATATAGAAACTCTTGAAGATCACCAATCACACCCAAGAATAACTATTGGCATATTGAGTAATTAATTTACTTTATCTTATCTAAACTTTATTTAAGTTCCACAAAATGTTTTGTAGGAGCTATCACTTCCCTTGATAGGGTTCGAATATTCCTCCATGCCACTAATTTCTTTATATGGATTTTGCATAACAGAAAATAACTTTTTAAAAGGCTCCAGATTATTTTCTTCAATAGCAGCTTGAAGTGCAATTTCAACATTATGGTTTCTAGGAATATAAATAGGATTCACCGCATCCATAGAATTAGAAATTTTTTCATCAGGCATACCTTCTTGAGAAATTCTTTCTTGCCAAATCATTAACCAGGAATCAAATTCTTTACTTCCCTTAAAAATATTTCTAATCGGTTTGTTATTACCATTTAAGCTCTTAGCAAGAAACCTAAAGCAAAGAGTAAAATCCACTTTATTTTTTTCCATTAAATTTAATAAATTAATAATGAGCTCATAATCTTTTGGATCCTCTTTAGATAAACCAACTTTAGAACGCATTAATACCAACCAATAATTTGTATATACCGGCTTGATAAGTTGAAGCACTTCAGTAAGCAATTTTATTGATTCATCTTTTTTATCGTGAACCAATGGAATCAAAGCCTCAGCAAGTCTTGTTAAGTTCCAAGTAAGAATTGAGGGCTGGTTTTGGTATGCGTATCTACCCTGAGTATCGATTGAACTGAATACTGTTTTTGGGTTGTATGCATTCATGAATGCGCATGGACCAT
>Ga0213861_10000575_pt1 | contig 32257 bp, 23 predicted proteins | sample PICome_4_FD_160110 | JGI IMG/M metagenome (GOLD analysis project Ga0213861, IMG submission 160110) | Coastal seawater microbial communities near Pivers Island, North Carolina, United States - PICO131 | ecosystem: Environmental > Aquatic > Marine > Coastal | place: USA: North Carolina... | reverse complement strand
CGTGGCAAAACAACGGATCATCGCAGGCTTGTTCTTCTTGCTACTCTTCTCTGGGAGTGGGTGGCCGGAGGCGTTGGCAGCCCAGGATATCGAACCGGGCTACGAGGAAGCAGTGGTGCGCCCCCGTGAATTCGACGCGGAAGCGTGGGATAAATTAAACCGGGAACTCGATTATTCCGGCCAGCCTAAGCCCCCGAAAGCGGAAAAGAAACCGCCCACCGACACCCCCGAAGATGTGCCTCCACCACCGCCACCCGCCGAACTTTCGTCCCTGTTCAAAGGCATCTTGGTGGGGCTGTTAATCCTGCTGCTGCTGGGGCTGATTTACGCCATCGTTCAGCACAGCAATCGAAAAAATCGCCCAATTTCTGTTGCTGTCACTGGAGCAACCGACCCGGAAAACCTGGCGACCCTGGAAGAAGCGCTGGACAAAACCGATGTAGCTCCTTACCTGCAACAAGCCGAGGCCGCAAAAAATTACCACCTTGCGGTGCGCCTGCACTTCCTGGCCTTGCTCAAGATGCTTCACGAAACCCAGCACATCCAGTGGAAAAAAGACCGCACCAACCGCGTCTACCTCAACCAGATGAGGGCGCAGGCTGGCTACGCCGAATTTCGGGCGCTGACCTTGGTGTTCGAGCGGGTGTGGTATGGCAATCACTTTCCGGCGGCGGCTGAATACGAGCAGATCAAGACCCAATTCCTGGCCTTTAGCCAGGTTCTGCAACCCTTAACGACCGCCAGCAATGAATAAACGCTACCTCATACTGGGCGGCATTGCACTGGTGGTTATCCTCCTGTTGGTGTGGGCCATGCAGCGCCAAAAAAGTTTTTCCTGGCGCGAAACGTATAAAATCGAGAGCCACGAACCCTACGGGCTCTACGCGGCCCACGAGCTGTTGGGCGCCTACACGGCAGCCCGCGAGCTCCGGAACCTGACCGACAGCCTGGCTGGCCACCTGCCGGAAGACTTGTCTGTCGGGCCCGCCAATTACGTCTTCCTGGGCGAAGGGCTCTTTATGCGCCCCGCCGACCGCGACGCCCTCCTGGCCTTTGTGGAAGCGGGAAATACGGCCTTCCTTTCCGCCAAGGTGTTCCCTTACGACCTGCTGTTTTACCTCTACTACGAAGAATGCAACTACGCCCCCTGGGATGGGCTGCAGCAGTTGACAGATAGCGTAGTCCACCTCAATTTCGACCACCCTTCGCTGCGGGCCGACCGGCCCTTTTCCTATCCTTACATCCAGGATTTTAACCCCGTGATGACGACCTGGGACTACTTCCCAAGGGCCTATTTTTGTGACCAGGAAAATGGGCTGGTATCCATTGGCACCATGAATGACAGCTTAACCAACATGGCCCAAATTCGCTACGGCGAGGGCTATTTCTATTTGCACAGCCAGCCCCTGGTATTCACCAATTACTTCCTGGTTAAACCCCAGGGCCGGGCCTACGTGGAAGGGGCACTGAGCTACCTCAACGACGGCCCCGTCTACTGGGACGAGTTCAGCCGCGTGCCCGAAACCATGGCCCGCCAACAAAACAACCCGGTCAATAATTCCGCCAACCGCCTCCAAAGCGATAGCCCCCTGCGCTATATCCTCGAGCAGCCGCCCCTGGCCTGGGCCTGGTACATCCTGGCGGCCATGGCGCTGCTGTATCTCTTGTTCCGAACCAAAAGACGACAAAGGATCATCCCGGTTGTGCTGCCTCCCAAAAATACGAGCCTGCAGTTTGTGCAAACCATCGGCTGGCTGTATTTTCAACGCGCCGGGCACCACCAGCTGGCCGTACAAGCCATCAAACTCCTGCGGGCCCACGTGAAAGAACGCTACGGCCTGCAGTGGCGCGAACACGACGAACAATTTGTGGCGCTGCTGAGCAACCGCGCCAACGTCGACGAAGAATTGGTGCGCACCATCGCCCGGGACGTACAAAATATTCCCCGCTACACGGGGCTGGTAGAAACAGAATTAGTGAAATTTCACCAACGCCTGGAACGTTTTTACCAGGCAGCAAAGTAACCTGATCGCATGAGGCCAACGGACGAAAATAACGAATACCAAGACACCACGCCGGAAGAGGCCGCCGCCGCCGCTACCCCCGCCGAGCCCGTCGTGCCAACGCCACCCGTAGCCGCCACCGGTGATCCCAAGCTGGCGCGCCTGGCGCGCGCCGTCGACGAGGTGCGGGCGGAATTGGGCAAGGTGATTGTCGGACAAGCCGAATTTGTGGAACTCCTGATCGCAGCCCTCTTTGCCGGCGGCCACGTGCTGGTAGAAGGGGTTCCCGGCATCGCCAAAACCCTGACGGCTAAACTGCTGGCGCAAACCCTCCACGTCGATTTTAACCGCATCCAGTTTACCCCCGACCTGATGCCCAGCGACGTGGTCGGCACCACCGTCTTCAATATGCAAGCTTCGGGTTTTTCTTTTCATCCGGGGCCGATCTTTTCCAATGTGGTGCTGATCGACGAGATCAACCGCGCACCCGCCAAAACCCAGGCGGCCCTCTTCGAGGTGATGGAGGAAAACCAGGTGACGGTGGACGGAACCACCCACCTGCTGGGTTTTCCGTTTTTTGTCATTGCTACGCAAAACCCCATCGAGCAGGAAGGAACCTATAAGCTGCCCGAAGCCCAGTTGGATCGCTTTTTGGTGAAGATCAACATCGACTATCCCAGCCTCGCCGAGGAGCAGGCCATCTTGCGGCGCTTCCGTTCGGATTTCCGCATGACCCAACAAAAAGACGTCAAACCGGTGCTCGACGCCAAGGCCATCCGCGAATGCCAGACCATCGTGGAGGAGGTCTTCATCCAGGACGAGTTGCTGGATTACATCGCCAGGATCGTCTTCGAGACCCGCCAGAACGGCGACCTCTTCCTGGGGGCTTCCCCGCGGGCTTCCCTGGCCATCATGCGCATGGGCAAGGCCATCGCGGCGATGAATGGCCGGGAATTTGTGACCCCCGACGATATCCAACAGGTGGCTTACCCGGTGCTCAACCACCGGATCATCCTTACGCCCGAACGGGAGATGGAAGGCTTCGCTACCCGCGATGTCATTGAAGAGATCATTAAGAAGATCGTTGTACCCCGATAAATCGCGGAGATGCCAGAAATTTTAAAAAATAGCTATCTAAGCAACCGTTTCTTCTGGACACTGGGCGGGGTGGTCGTGCTGTTTGTGGCGGGCTTCTGGTGGTACCCCCTTTTTCTGCTGGCCCAGGTGGCGGTGCTGGCCTTTGTCGTGCTGGTTATTATCGACGGCGCGTTGCTTTTCGGGCGGCCCTACCGGTTTCGAATCCGCCGCAAGCTGCCCCGGGTGCTCTCGTTGGGCGACACTACGCGGGTAGTCATCGAATTGCAAAACCGCAATGCCCTGCGCTTGCGCATTGGGGTGATCGACGAGTTGCCGGCCCAACTGCAGGTCCGCGACTTTTACCGCGAACTGCTGCTGGCGCCCGAAGAAACCGCCACGCTGGAATACGAGATCCGGCCCACCCAACGCGGGGCCTATTCATTTGGCCACATTATCCTGTTCCTGGCCACGCCGCTGGGCCTGCTCGAGCGGCGCTTCGTGAAGGAAGCCGCCGCGGAACTGCCCGTTTATCCTTCTATCATCCAGATGAAACAGTTTGAGCTGCGCGCCTTCGAGCGCATCAGCCAGCCCGGGGGCATCAAGCAGATGCGCCGCATTGGCCACAGCTACGAGTTTGACCAGATCAAAAATTACGTGCGCGGCGACGATTACCGCAGCGTCAACTGGAAAGCGACCGGCCGCCGCGGCCAGCTCATGGTCAACCAGTACGAAGACGAACGCGCCCAGCAAATCTACTGCCTCATCGACAAGAGCCGGGTCATGCGCATGCCTTTCGACGACCTGACCCTCATGGATCACGCCATCAACACCAGCCTGGTGCTCTCCAATATCGCCCTCAAAAAGCACGACCGCGCCGGGCTGCTCACCTTCTCCGACAAGATTGGCGCCGTCCTCAAAGCCGACAGCAAGGCCGCACAGCTGAGTAAAATCCTGCAAACCCTCTACAAGGAGCAAGAACGCACTACCGAGGCCAACTACGAGCTGCTCTATTATTTTGCCCGCAAGCTCATCAGCGGACGCAGCCTGCTCGTGTTGTTCACCAACTTCGAAAGCATGTATGCCCTCGACCGGGTATTGCCCATCCTGCGGCGCATCAGCGCGTTCCACTTGCTGGTGGTCGTTTTCTTTGAGAATACCACCATCGGCGATTTCGTCAACGAACCGGCCACCTCGGTGGAAGGTATCTACCAGCAGACCATTGCCCGCAAGTTCCTGGCCGAAAAGAGTGCCATGGTCCAAAAACTCCGCCAGTACGGCATTCAGGCCGTGCTCACCCGGCCGGAAGATTTGTCGATGAATACCATCAATAAATACCTGGAACTGAAGGCGCGCGGTCTGATTTAGGGGCGATAAAAAAAACAAATTTTTTTTTTCGTTGTTACAAAGGCTACAACATTATTTCAATATTATGACCCATCTCAAAGAAGGCGATGCCGCCCCCAATTTTTCCGGAACCTTGTCCAATGGCAAACCCGTATCCCTGGCCGACTACGCTGGCAAGAAACTCGTCATCTATTTCTACCCCAAAGACGATACCCCCGGCTGTACGGCCGAGGCTTGCAGCTTGCGCGATGGCTATGCGGAACTGCGCGAGAAAGGTTACGAAATTCTGGGCGTCAGCCCCGACGGCGTAGCCAAGCACCAGAAATTTATCAACAAGTACGAACTGCCTTTCGACTTGTTGGCCGACGAAGATAAGAGCGTACTGCAGGCCTTTGGCGCCTGGGGGCCCAAGAAGTTCATGGGTCGCAGCTACGATGGGGTACACCGCTTCACCTTCGTGATCGACGAAGCGGGCAATATCGCCAAGATCATCACCAAAGTAAAAACCACCGACCACGCCGCTCAAGTGCTGGACGCCATGGCGGAAGGGTAGTCTTTTTACCTCGTTACAGGCTATTTTTGCGGATTCAATAAGTTGGTCAACCACGACAGGTCGGGCGCGTGGCGGCGCTTGCGCTGCCGCTCGTGGTCGTATACGGCCCGGCCCAACTCGCCGAAGAAAGGCAGTCCTTTTTCGTCGTATTCATAAATGCCGTCATTGTAGGTCTGGTTGGCATTGACGTGAATGGTGCCCACGAGGAAAAACTCCACGCCCGCGTCCAGGTCCACGATGTAGGCCGCGTCGGTAAGAAAGCCGTAGGCCCAGCCCACCTTGTTGAGGATGCGCATATTTTCAGGAAGCTGGAAGGTGCTGTCCTTTTGGTCGCCGTAGAGCCAGAATTTTACGTAGTTGTCGGGTTCAAAGTGGTCGGGTTCGCGGTAGGCGGGGAAGGTGCTCTCGCGGGGGAATTCCGCCATGGCCCGGTACAGCCAGGCGTAGTCGTCGGCCGTCAGGTTGAAGCGTTCTTTTTCGCTCACTGCCTGGGGAAAGATCACGGCTTTCAGCAGGTCGTGGAGGTCTTGTACGGACACGTAGTTTTTATAACTGAAATCGAAAGGTTCGTCTACCCTTGCTTCGTTTTCATCCAGGTAGCCTACGCCCCGGTGTTGTTGCGACAAGCCAAAATCGTCATAGAACTGGCTGTAAACTTCGCCCTGTTGGTAGAGCGTCTCGCGCTCGTTGAAGAAACGCACCGGGTTGGTGTAGCGGTTGCCGAGCGTATCGTAGCCGGGTACCGACAGGCGGTGGATGATGCGCGTATCAGTGAAACCCTTGGCGCGGAGGCGCTCGTTGAAGTACCGTTGGCCCAGGAATTCGTAGAGGCGGTTGTAGGCGTCGTTGTCGCTGACGAGGAAGATCTTGCGCACGTAGTGGGCGACGGAGGGCAGAAAATTTTCGGCCGTACCATCGGCCAGAGCGGCGGTCTGGGGCGCCCGTCCGGCGAGGTTTTGCATGGCCGTGTATTTATCCAACCCCACAATCCCCAATTCATTCAGTTTCTCTAGCGCCATAAAAGCGGCGGGCATCTTGACGGTACTGGCCGGGTAGAAATACCGGTTGGGATCGACCCCGTAGCGGTAAGTGGTAAAGTGGGGTTGCCCCTGGGCGTCGCGGTCGATCTGGGTGTAGAGCACCTGCACGTCGTAGGCATCAGGGTCCTTTGCCCAGTCGCCAAACTGCGCGCGCTGGTCGTTGATCAGCTTCTCCAGCACATTGCGCTGGGCTGGCAGCTGGAGGAGGTGAAGTACCAGGAGAAAGAAAAGGAGCAATAGGTTGCGCATGGTGCCTTGATTTGAAAAGATCAAAAATAATGTTTTTTACACTTGGAGTCAGCCTACTAGCCCGTCGTGTGCAACACCAACCACCGAAAACCCATCAGCCGTTGCGGACCAGCGCTGACGAGCTCACCCTGATAGTGCTGCCACGCGCCAGCAGAGAGGCTGGGCAAGGCCACTTCGGCTACCCCCGTGCCATGGTTGATAACGATGAGGAAACGGCGGTCTTTCCAGCGCCACTCCCAACTCAGGATGGCCGTGTTACCGAGTTCGAGCATCTCCCAGTGGCCTTGTTGGAGGGTGGGTTCGCGCAGGAGCTGCAGCAGGTAATCGTAAAAAGCAGCCGTGGAGAGGCTGACCGGGGCAAAAGCGGGGAGTTGGGCCAGCGGAATAGCGCCCAGGAAGAGGCGGTCGTTGGTGGCCTCCTGTTCCAGGGGTTCGCGACCCAATTGCACGGGCACGCGTACCCGCCGCCCCTCCCACTGTCCCTGAAAGAAGAACCGCAGCCCCGGAATGGTATAGGTGATGAGGGCGGCCGCCTGTGCCTGATCGGTAGGCAGTACGCTCCGGATCCGGTCTTCGTCGTGGTTTTCGAGGAAGCGGGCCGAGCGGCGCTGAAAATCGGTTCCCGCCCACAGGTGCTCGCGGATGGCCTGGGTATTGCCCTGGTGGATGCGGTCGAGCAGGCGCTTGTCGTAGGTGTAGTCGAAGCCCTGTTCCTGCAGCATCCATTCCAGGTTCCAGTACACTTCGGCGAGAAAGACGAAGTTCGGATAGCGCTCCCGGATGCGCTGGATGGCTGCGGGCCAAAAATCGGCGCGCTCACCGTGGGGTGTCGTCAGGGCGTTGCCCCAGGTTTGTGCCAGCACGTTGGGAAGTGCCAGCATGGCCATGTCGCAGCGCAGGCCGTCGCACTGTTCGGCGAGTTGCAGGAGCAGGTCACCCATAAATTCACGGGCGGCAGGCGCAGCGTAGTTGACCTGCACGGTATCCTGCCAGGCCGCAAAATAAGGATCCTTGCCGTGGGCGAAGACGCGGCCGTTCAGTCCCGGCGGCTGGTAGTAGGTTTGGGGATCGCGCTGTAAGTAGTCAGGAGTCACTTCCAGGAAAATCTCCGGATGCGTGCGGAGCAGGCTCGTTTCGGCGTGAAAGTGGTTGGGCACAAAATCCAGCATCAGGCGCAAGCCCACCGCGTGGAGCCTTTTCTTGAGGCGTACGAGGTCGCCCGCGGCGCCCAGGTCGGGGTGCAGCACGTAGTGGTCGATGGCGTAGGGCGAGCCCACGATGTCGGCCTCCTGCCAGTCGGGCAATGCCTGCTGGTAGGCCTGCTGCAAGCCCGCATCCAGGGCGTAGTGGAGGATATTGGGGCCCGTTTGCCACACCCCCATCAGCCACACGTAATCGACCCCCAGGGCCGCCAGCTGTTGCCAGTAGGTGTCGGGGATATCCAGCAGGCGCGTAGCAGCGCCAAAGCGCTGTCGCCAGATGCGGGTATTAATCTCGTAAAGAATGGGGTATTTAGACGTGGGTGGAACCATGATCGGCTGGGGCTGTTGTGCGGAAGCTAGGTACGGAAAAAAATTGATTTCTGGTAGTGATTTGCTGCGGCTGCACCTTGTACTTTTGCGCCAATACAGACAAGGTATCCCGTTGTTTTAGGGCCTCTAAAATTACCGGTCGGGAGCAGGGATTGACCAGGCGACAAAGCCGGAACCGACGTGAGGAGGTGTAGGCAGCGGGCGCCCTACCTGCGCGGCCACGAGAGCACGAGCGGGCAGGCAGGTGCGGATCAGGCTTTCGCTTATAGATTACCCTTGATATCATCAGGGGCTTCCTTGTCGTGTCTAATGCCCAAGACACGAACAATACCCACGGATTTGAGTACTCGAAAGATGATCTTAAAAGACCATTTCTTAGTGTAGCGGATTTGTTTTGGCAGATGTTCTGTACCTGGAAGGATCGGTTTACTTTTTGGTAAGTGAGCCAAGTTATCACCGGCTTTTTTAATAGCTCGTCTAACTTTTCGGGCTTGAGTAGGGGAAGCATTTTTGGCAACGTAGTCTGATATATCCTTTAGTTGCTTCTGAGACTTTCGGGAGAAGACTACTTTAAAAAGCTTTCCTACCACTGTTCCATTTCCTCTTCCAGTTCTTCAGAAGTCAGGAACTCCCCACGGTCGATTTCAGCATCTGCTTCTTCGATTTCAGCAATGAGTTCGTCCATTGTAATACGTGATCCAGGAGGTGGTAAGATAGTCAAGGCTTCTTCTTCACTAATCTCTCCCTCCAAAGCCTCACTCACCGCGAACATGACCCGGATAAGTTGCTCGTCCCCATTCTGGATCCGCTCGATTAACTGCTGCTTCATCACGTCGACACCCATGATCTTAGGTTTTGATTGACAAGGTTGTACTTACATAAAGATAAACGTTTTAGATTAAAAAACAGGTTCTCAACGGATGATATTTTGTCACCGCCGTGTTCGGCGCTGCCTGATTGTTGGTTCGGTAGGCTTCGGTGCTGGAGGGTTGGCGTTGGTCGCTGGTTCAGCGTCATTTATGGCGCCGCATTTTATTTGCCTACCTGGACATGTTTAGGCCATGCTAAAGCTTGGCAAGCTCATGCTAAAGCTTGGCAAGCTCATGCTAAAGCTTGGCAAGCTCATGCTAAAGCTTGGCAAGCTCATGCTAAAGCTTGGCAAGCTCACGCTAAAGCTTGGCAAGCTCACGCTGAAGCATGGCGAACCAGCGTACTGCCCTGAGATGATCTGCTAAAAGGAGCACCGCCGTTAGAAAAAGCGCCTTCATTAAAACCTCTCCTACTCCTTCAGTTCTCGGTTCAACAACTGTGCATTCGCGGCTACGATGATGGTGCTCAGGCTCATCAGCACCGCGCCTACTGCGGGGCTCAGCACAAAACCCACCGGAGCGAGTATACCCATGGCCAGCGGTATGGCGATGACGTTGTAGCCGGTAGCCCAGGCCAGGTTTTGGATCATTTTGCGGTAAGTAGCCTTACCAAAAAGGATGAGTTTGGCAATATCTTGCGGATTGCTGTTGACGAGGATAATGTCGGCGGTTTCGGCCGCGACATCCGTACCACTGCCCACGGCAATCCCTACGTTGGCCTGAGCCAGGGCGGGTGCGTCGTTGACGCCGTCGCCGGTCATGGCCACAAACTCGCCCTGGGCCTGCAGGTCTTTGACAATTTGCACCTTCTGGTCGGGCAAGACTTCGGCGTAATAGCCATCCAGTCCCAGTTCCTCACTGACGGCCTTACCCACGGTGTCGTTGTCACCGGTAGCCATGAACACTTTGATGTGGTTGTTTTTGAAAGTTTGGATCGCCTGGGCGGCTTCGGGTCGTATTTCGTCGGCCAGGGCGATGTAGCCCACCAGCTGATCTTCCTGGATGACAAAAACCACGGTTTCGGCCGCACTGCCAAAAGCACCGTCCGGAAGGTCGATTCCGGCGTCGCTCAGGTAACCCGGACTGACGACTTTCACCGCCTTCCCCGCCACCGTGGCCTGCACGCCCTTGCCCGTGATGGCCGCGAAGTTTTCGACTGCGGGGATGGTGAGGTCCAGTTGTTTGATCTTATGCCCAATACCGCTGGCAATGGGGTGTTCCGAGCGTTGCTCCAAAGCGCCGGCCAGCGCCAGCAACTCGTCTTTGTTTAGTGCTTTGGTCAGGCTCTCGTAGCGGGTTACGCCGAACTCCCCTTTGGTCAGGGTGCCCGTTTTGTCGAAGACCAGCGCGGTAATTTTTCGGGATTCTTCGAAAGCCGTGCGGTTGCGAATGAGCAGGCCGTGCTGCGCCGACACCGCCGTAGAAATAGCCACCACCAGGGGGATCGCCAGCCCCAGGGCGTGGGGGCACGAGATCACCATCACCGTCACCATCCGTTCCAGGGCAAACACGAAACTATGGCCCAACAAGATCCAGATGGCCAAGGTGGCAAAACCTGCACCCAGCGCCACGAAGGTCAACCATTTGGCTGCCCGATCCGAGAGGTTTTGCATTTTCGACTTCGTCTTCTGGGCCTCCTGAACCATCGTGATGACTTTGTTCAGATAGCTGTCTTCACCGGTGTGCATGACTTTCACCGTCAACGACCCGTTGCCATTGATGCTGCCACCGATGACTTTCTCGGAAGCCCCCTTTTTTACGGGGGCCGATTCGCCGGTTAGCATGGCCTCATTCAGGTAACTTTCTCCTTCGGTGATGATGCCGTCGGCGGGCACTTTCTCGCCGGGCTTAATCAGGATGAGATCGTCTTTTTTGAGGTCCTCCAGCGGAATGTCCACCACCTGGCCTTCTTCCATTTTGTGGGCTTCCGCAGGCATCATGCTCACGAGCAACTCCAGTGCTTTGGACGCCCCGAGTACCGATCTCATTTCTATCCAGTGCCCCACCAACATAATGACGATAAGCGTGGCCAATTCCCAGTAGAAGGATTCTCCGGGTAGGCCGAAGGTCGTAGCTGCAGAATAAAAATAGGCAATCGAAATCGCCATGGCAATCAGGGTCATCATGCCGGGCGAGCGGTCTTTTAGTTCTTCAAAAAATCCTTTAATGAATGGCCAGCCGCCGTAGAAGTAGACGATACTCGCCAGCGAAAAGAGCACGTACTTGCTACCAGGGAATTGCCAGGCGAAGCTGAACCACTGCTGGATCATGGGCGACAAGAGCACAATGGGTAGGGTCAGTACGAGCGCTATCCAAAACCGTTGCTTGAAATCCGCGATCATCATCCGGTGGTGGTCGTGTCCGGCCTGGCCGTGTGGCGCCGGGGTGCTGGTTTGGTGGTGCTGGTGGTGCTGGTGAGGTGTTTTAGGATGTTCCATTTGACTGCTTTTGGTGAGGGTGAACTTTGTGGGCAGGTAGGCCTAACCCCGCTAATCATGTAACCCCAGCAGGAACGACTAAGTTTTATGGAGGGTCAGTTAGGAAACCGGTAGCACAGGTAAGCGCTACCCTGCCCGACAGCCACCTGCAGGCCTTTTACCCGCAGCGACCGGCGGTGTAGGGCGGGTACGAAATAGCCCAGGGCGGCCCCCAGGGCGTAGCCCGCTACCACGTCGGAAAGGTAATGGCGGCCCGCCTTTACCCGCAGGTAGCCCGTCAGGGCTGGCAGACCCGCCGCCAGCCCCCAAACGTAGGGGCGCAAGCGGCTTTGCGGGTGATAATCGGCAAAAACCCGGGCCATAAAGAAGCAGGAGGCGGCTGAAACCGAGGTGTGTCCAGACAGGAATGCGGCCCGGTCATTGCTTTCAATGGGTTGATCCACCGGGAAATCCGGGCTCAACACGTAGGGGCGGGGCCGCTTTACCGTAGACTTGATGATGTCCGTAAACCCCTGGTTAAAGAGTAGTACTTCACCGTACAAGAGCCCCAGTTGGGCCCAATCGGAGCGGGTATCCTGCGAAAAAACCAGCAATGCTGGCAAGCCAAGAGACACGAACAGCGCACCATCACTCGCCTGAGCCGCCTTTTCGGAGAAGAGGTCGATCGCAAACCGATCAAAGCGGGGAGGGGTGCGGAGCGCCAGGTCGCTGCGGCTGATGTTCGGCACATTTTGGTGCAACGCGTAACCCACCAGGCTCAACCCTACGCCACCACCGGTATACAGCAGGTCGCGCTTCAGCGAAAAATGGTAAGGGGCATTGGTCTGACCACTCAGCGCCGTCACCACGGTGAGCAGTGTGGTGAGCAGCAGCATTTTTATACGATAACTTTTCATCAACGGGCATTAAAGGCAACCTGGTTGCCGGTCAGCAAAGAGACAGGCAAACAAGTTAATGATTATTTCTGGATCAGGACGCCGTCGGCCGAGAAGAGGACATCCGCCTCATTCGTCAAAATAAATCCGGTACCGGCCCACAGTTTCTACTTGCTTGAATGGTTGCAGCAACCGGGCGGCCAGGCTGTCGGGCTCGGAATAGGCAATAACCACGGCGGGGGTCTGTTGCCAATCGTCGCGCAGGGCCTTCCGCACGTCAGCCCGGCTGATATCCAGCCAGTAGGGGCGCCAGTTGGTATTGGTTTGGTAGTTGGTGTCGCGGGCAATTTTTTTATTGTACAACATGACCACCGGTTTTTGCAGGTCGAAGACCACGGCAGGTAGCCGGCGGTACAACACGTATACCGGCCGCCCGGCCAGTTGGCGGGTGCGCAGGAAATCTACTACCGGAGCCGGGCTATTGACCAACAGTTCATTGCTGCGCAAAAATGCTGCGCCTACGGGCAACAAGGTCGTATTAAAAACCAGCGCGGCCAGCACCAGGGCCACCGCTACCGATAGCCGCTGCCGTGCGCGGTAAACCAGTACCAACGCAGCGCTGCCGAGCAGCAAAAAGGCGTAATAAGGCAGCTGGCCTTGTACCTTGTCCGTCACCACCGGGGCGATCAGCAAACCAACCAGCAAGATCAGCCCACCCAGGGTACTGGCGGTCAGCCATTTTTTCAGGGTACCTTCCTCCAGCAGCTCCAGGGCATATACCGACAAAAAGGCGATGCCCGGATAGATGGGCAGCACGTAGAGGATGAGTTTGGACTGCGCAAAAGAATAGAATGCCAGCGGCAACAACATCCAGGACAGGAAGAAGAAGAGCCAACGGTTGTTTTGCGCGGGTTTCAGCCAGCCTTTACCTACGCTTAGTACCAACCAAAACCAGGGCAGGGCCGTAGCCGTAACGGTACCCAGGTAAAACCAAACCGGCTGCGACCGGGTCCACTGATCGGTAGTATAGCGCTTGATGGTTTGCTCCACCAAAAAATAGTTCAGAAAACCAGCATCTTCAGCCACCAGCGCCCCGTACCAGGACAGGCCGATCAGCAGAAAAACCACACTGCCCAACGCGTGCCGGGCAATGACCGGCCACCAGGCGCGCGGCCAAAAAAGCAGGTAATAGGTAGGGATGAGCACCGCGGGCAGAATGACCACCCCGGCTCCTTTGGTGAGGGCCGCCAGCCCCCAGGCCGCGTAGGCCAGCACGGTCCAGCCCGTAGGGGCACCTTTAAGTTCTCCGCGCAACCAGCACCATACCCCCAACAACAGAAAGGTGAGCAGGTAGAGGTCGGTTGTCAGGGTGCGGGAAGCCACCAGCAGGATCGGCAGGGAAGCGTACACCAACGTCACCAGCCACGCCTGATCCCGGTCCTTGAAAACCAAGCGACCCATCCGGTAGATCAGCAGCAGTTGCAGCAGCAAGGCCAGCTGTAAAAATACGCGGGTCGACCAGGGCGAAACCCCAAAAAAATGGTACGCCAAAGCCGTCAGGGCGTAGGTGAGCGGCGGCTTGTGGTAGTGCTTTAGCGCCATAAAGGAGGGGTGCATGACATCGCCACTTTGCTGCATTTCCCAACTCATTTCGGCGTAGCGGGCCTCACTGGTTTCCAATAACCCCCAGCTGCCCAGGCGGTAGAAAAGCAGCAAGCTAAATACGCCCAGCGCAAGCCAGTACAAACGTGTCTTCATGGAGAGAAGCTTTTGTCTGCGTAAAGATGAAAACAAAGTTAGTAGGAAAATTGGAGAAGAATGACTTGTGCCTATTGGTTAACAACGGTATCTGTATATCTTTAGCAGCAATTTTCAAAACCACCCTCAGATGGAAAAAGACGAAAAACCATACATCAGTCCGAAAACGGTCTTACCAGAAACCACCTTTAAAGCAGTCGTACTCGGGGCCATCCTTTCGGTTGTCCTGGGGGCCGCGAATACCTACCTGGGCCTCTTTGCGGGCCTGACGGTGTCGGCCAGTATTCCCGCGGCCGTCATTTCTATGGCGGTGTTGCGGCTTTTTCGCGAGCACAATATCCTGGAAAACAACATTGTACAAACGGCAGCTTCCGCCGGCGAATCCCTGGCCGCGGGCGTTATCTTCACTTTTCCCGCCCTGGTACTCATGGGCTACTGGACGGAGTTCAACTACCTGGAAACGGCACTGGTAGCGCTGTGTGGCGGGGTGCTGGGGGTGCTTTTTACGGTTCCATTGCGGTCGGCGCTCATCATTCAGCAACGACTCAAGTTTCCCGAAGGCGTTGCCACGGCCGAAGTCCTCAAGTCGGGGCAGGAAGGGGGCCGTGCGATCCGCTTTTTGGCCTGGGGTGCGCTGATCGGCGCCCTGGTGAAGCTCAGCGAAGCAGGACTTAAACTGTGGAATGGCGTGGCCGAAGGCGCCACCCTGGCAGGTAGCAAGGCGTATCTGTATTTTGGGATCAACCTTTCTCCGGCCCTCATTGCGGTGGGCTACATCGTGGGAATTCGTATTGCCGCCTTGGTTTTTATCGGTGGAGCCATCAGCTGGTGGATCGCCATTCCGGCCTACGTGGCGGTGATGGGCGCCCCCCCGGGCGCCACGGGAACCGACATCGGCTACGGCATCTGGAGCACCCAGATTCGCTACCTCGGCGTAGGCGCCATGGTTGTGGGTGGTTTGTGGGCCCTCATCGACTTGCGCGGCGCTATTGGTTACGCCGTGCGCAGTGGCATCAAGGCCATTCGGGAAAAAGTCGACACCAGCACGGTGCTGCGTACCGAGCGCGACGCCCCCATGTCGTTGGTCATTATCGCCATTGGCGTCATGGTTATTCCCATCTTTATCATTTACCTCCGGACGGTAGGTGACGTCTCCATTTCGGCGCTCATGGCCATCCTCATGGTCATTGGCGGTTTTCTCTTTTCCGCCGTAGCGGGTTACATGGCTGGTTTGGTGGGCAGTTCCAATAATCCCATCTCGGGCGTCACCATTGCTACGATCCTTTCTTCGGCGCTCATCTTGCTGGCGCTGATGGGGTCGGGCGCGGAGCGCGGTCCGGCCGCCGCCATTATGATTGGCGCCGTGGTGTGTTGTGCCGCGGCTATCGCTGGCGACAATATGCAGGACCTCAAGGCGGGTCATATCCTGGGCGCTACCCCCATTAAGCAGCAGTTTATGCAAATGGTGGGCGTCGTAGCGGCGGCCTTCACCCTTCCGCTGGTTCTGCAATTGCTGCAAACGGGTTACGGCTTCGGGCCAGCCACCGCCGAGCATCCCGACGCCCTGGCCGCTCCGCAGGCCACCCTCATGGCGAGCGTCGCCGAAGGGGTCTTCAACGGCAACCTGCCCTGGACCATGGTCTATATCGGCATGGCATTGGGCGTGCTGATTATCCTGGTGGATCAGTATCAAAAAAGAGTGGGGTCCGATTTTCGGGTACCCATTCTGGCCGTCGCCGTAGGGCTTTATCTGCCCTTCGAACTGGATAGCGCAATTATGCTGGGCGGCCTGGTGGCCTGGTGGGTAGGTCGTTACCAGCAGCAGCACCAGGCGGCCAAAGGCGCAGCCCACGAAGCAGCCGAAAAAGCCAGTGAACGCACGGGGTTGCTCGTCGCATCGGGGCTGATTACCGGCGAAGCACTGATCGGTATCGCACTGGCCGTGCCGGTAGCTATTTATGGCACTGCCGATATCTTCAACCTGGGCATCGAGCTGGGTATGGCGGCCGGGGTAGTGGTCATTGGCGCTATTTGTTGGTGGCTGTACCGCAGTGCCGCCAAAGCTTACCAGGAAGGGTAGCAAGTCGCACGATTTCGCTCAATAAAAGAAAGCCCGCATGCTGGACCGTTCCAACATGCGGGTTTTCTTTTGGGGCCGCGCCCCCCGCTAATGGCGGGGCGCACCGGGTCGTCCGCTCCTAGCCCTCCTGCGTCGGGCTACCGCTACCACCCCTCGTCCAGGCCTGGTGCGTGCCGTTCCGCACCGTTGCAGGTGTCACTGCCGCGGGCCGGGTGTCTGTATTGGTAGATCCTGGTGGGTTAAAACGCAATCCCTCCCGTCAGTGCCAGGCCCCGGTGCTGGTATTTTTTAAAACCCGAGTCGTTGCCGTTGTTGGCATCATCGTCCAGCAGGTTGTTAATCCCGTGGGTGTAGCGCAAATCGAAAAAGAGGTTGCCAACGGTGACGCCCACGCCACCAGCCAGGCCGTAATCGAGGCGGGTCTGGTCGTCGGCACCATCAAAGGTGAACTCGGTTTCCGAGTCACCCAGGACACTGCTGTTCTTGCTCTTACCACTCAGCGCGTAGGCACCGTAGACCCCCGCATTCAGGTAAAAGCCAAGCCCTTCGCCGTAGGTGTTGCCCAGGCTGAAACGCAGCAGCAGTGGAATGTCGATGTAATTGTACGTAATGTCATTGGTGAATTCCTGACCCAGTACCGTGTACTTCCGCTCGGCACCTTTCTGTTGGAACAACAATTCCGGTTGCAGCGCAATAGCGTCCGTCAGGGGGAGGATGAATACCAGGCCGGCCACAAATTTAGTGGAACCATTCTTCGTCAGGTCTTCAACCTTAGTGCCATCTTCTTCGAAGAGCATATTGGCGAAGTTTACCCCGGCTTTAATGCCAACCTGTGCTTGCAAAGCCCAGCTGCCCGTTAATAAAACGAATAGCAGCGTGATTTTTTTTAATACGTCCATAATAGTGATTGTTAAGTTAATGACTTTTTAAGAAGAAACTTATGCTGAGTCAGAACAAGGCTGTTATTGTTGAACGACCCAGATGTGTTCAGCGTTCTTGAAACCGATAATGCCGGTTCCTTGTTCGATGTATACTCCCATGTTGCCTTCTTCGTATGCCAGGGCATTGCTGAAGGCCTGGCCATTTAACACCAAAGTTGGGCGCTCCTGGAAAAAATCGCTGATCCCCAGTTTCGTGGTATCAAACGGCTCCGTGAAACGGGCTTCAATCAGGTGATGACCAATAATGCTGGGGGTGCCGACGGAAAATCCTACTTGCAGGGCATCATAAAAAACGGGCATCCCGTAATCATAGACTGCTGAATAAACGAGTAAGTCAACGACGACGGTATTTCCGGCGCCAAAGAAAGTGTACCGCCGGCTGTCGGCATCGTAGTATTCACAGGAAGAGGGGGTGTTGTATTTGGCCTCTGTACAGGTGGTACGGTAGCAGAGCTGGTCCGTTTTGAGTTCTTGCCCGCGCGGCAGCTGGAGGGTTAATTCCGCGCCGGTTTCGTCGGTAAAAGTCAACGTCTCACTACCGTTGTAGGGTAAAAAAGACTGGGCAGCGGCGGTCAAATTCAAGGTGCCCGTTTTCTCGTCGGGCGGGCAACCGCAAGCGTTGGCGCAGAGGGCAGCCACAATCAACAACGTGGGCAAGATTTTATGCATAGCGAAAAATTTGGCAGTTTGATCCATTAGTATAACGTTGCTTTCTGTACAAAAGATATAAAATTGTTAGGCAACTGCACGCCTGGTACCAGCGGTAGGTCCGTTTTTGCAGCTTCCTCCCTAATTATCGCCTGGAATAAAGACATTGATGCTCAAACCCTTGCAAAATCCAGATAGATTCCTTACCTTTGCATTGTCTTTTAGGAAAAGATAGCAAAGAGGGAACCCATGGGTTCCCTCTTTTTATTGTTTGTCTGGTTAAAATTAGTGGTCAAAAGCCTTTGTAGCGTGGAAGAAAAGATCATTGACCTGTTGGAGGAAAAGTTTGCTGAACCAGAATTTGCCGATTGTTTTTGGTTGGATGTCACCATGCATCCCAACAACCGGCTGGAGGTCAGCATCGATTGCGATACGGGGGTCACCTTTGCCAAATGCCGGCTCATCAGCCGCTATTTGGAAGCCATCATCGATGAAGCGGGTTGGCTCGGAGAAAAATATACCCTGGAAGTGGCTTCACCCGGTACGGAAAAGCCCCTGAAACAGCCCCGGCAATACCCCAAGCACCTGGGCCGAATCCTGGAGGTGAAAATGACCGACGGCACGACCCTGGAAGGCCGGATGACGACCGTGACGGAAGAACACCTGGTGTTAGAATACCAAGTCGTCCGGAAAGAAGGCAAAAAGAAAATAACCGAAGAATTAAGTAGCACGATTCTTTACCCAGATATTGCGGAAGCAACCGTTAAATTATCATTCAAATAGTTCAGGTAGATTTGACCTGTACTGAACCTAATAAATTTTATGCAATGAACCTCGTAGACATATTCTCGGAGTTTAAAGCCGGGAAAAATATCGACCGACCAACCATGGTGCGCGTGCTGGAAGATGTATTCCGTACGCTGATTCGTAAAAAGTACGGATCGGACGAAAACTTTGATGTCATTGTTAATACCCAAAAGGGAGACCTTGAACTTTGGCGGGTACGGGAAATCGTATCTGACGGTGAGGTTACTGACGATCGCAGCCAGATTTCCATTTCTGAAGCTTTGTCTATCGACGAAGACTACGAGATCGGGGAGGAATGCTACGAGCAGTTGTTCCTGGAGCACTTTGGCCGGCGCGCTATCATGGCCGCCCGGCAAACGCTCATTTCCCGGATCATGGAATTAGAGAAGGACGAAATCTACCGCAAATATTCAGAGCGCGTTGGCGAGCTGGTTGTCGGAGAAGTTCACCAGGTACTGAAACGGGAAATTCTGATTATTGACGACGTAACCGGAACGGAACTGGTTCTCCCCCGCACAGAAACCATCAATGGCGACTTTTTCCGAAAGGGAGAAATGGTCCGTGGGGTGATCAAGGAGGTCGAGATGCGCAATAACAACCCCGTGGTAATTGTTTCGCGCACCGCCAACCTGTTCCTGGAAAAACTGCTGGAGAAAGAAGTGCCCGAAATTGAAGACGGGCTGATCGTAGCCCGCAGTATCGTCCGGATACCCGGTGACCGCGCCAAGGTAGCGGTAGAATCCTACGATGATCGCATCGACCCCGTCGGTGCTTGCGTAGGGATGAAAGGATCGCGGATCCATGGCATCGTGCGGGAATTGAACAACGAGAATATCGACATCATCAACTTTACCAACAATGTATCGTTGTATATTCAGCGGGCACTGACGCCCGCCAAAGTAACCAGCATTACGCTGGACACCGAAAAAAAGCAGGCGAGCGTATTTCTTGAACCCGACCAGGTTTCCCTGGCCATTGGCAAGGGAGGGACCAACATCAAGTTGGCCAGCCGCCTGACGGGGTACGAGATTGACGTATACCGCAACAATGATGAAGTCGAAATCGACGACGTCGATCTGGACGAATTCACCGACGAAATCGAAGACTGGATCATCGAGGCGCTCAAAGGTATCGGTTGTGATACGGCGCGTAGTGTTCTGAACCTGAGTTGGGAAGAGATCGTCCGCCGCACCGACCTGGAAGAGGAAACAGCCAAAGAATTACTGAGTATTCTGGCTGCTGAATTCGAAGAATAAGAACCAGCCAGCTAACCGGGATTTGCTTCCCGGTTAGCTGGCCAAATGTTCCCGCGAACAGTTGATAGGGAACAATTAGATGCCAAATGGGTATTTAAAGGCTGTAGCGAAAGGAATAAGTGGGTAATTACCGGACTTATTCGTTACAGAATTGTTATCAACGATTTTTTAAGTTTATCTTTGCGGTGGAAATGTTCAGGCCGGGCTGTTATTTTATCAGCGGGTAGAACAGACCTAATAATTTAGAATGGAGAGACGTTTAGTCAAAATAGCGAAGGAATTGAACGTAGGCTTGTCTACAATAGTGGAGTTCTTGCAGAACAAGGGCTTTGATATTGACAACAAACCCACGGCCAAGGTTTCGGATGAAATGTACCAGGAACTGCACAAAGAGTTCCAGAAGTCCATCGCTATCAAAGAAAAGGCAGACCAATTGGTGATCGGTACCCGACCTACTGCGGTGGGTAAGAAGGAAGTGGAAACGCACAGGGTGGAGGAAAAAACCATCCCGGTAGCTAAAACACTGGAAACCCCTCCGACGGTGAAGGCCGCACCCACACCGGTAGCTGCTGAAAAGCCTGCTGCCGAAGTGGTTAGCGAAAAAGCACCCGAAGTTGCACCCCGGGAAGTAACACCGGCGCCAGGACTTAAAGTGCTGGGAAAAATAGACCTCAGTAGCAAGAGCCGGTTTAGCGCGCCCAAGCCCGCAGCACCGGAAATGCCCAAAGAGAAAGAAGCCCCGCCGGTGGTCGAACAGCCTAAGGTTGCCCCGCCCGAGGTAGTAGCTGAAAAACCGCTACCTCCCACACCGCCCCAACCCAAAACGGTTGAAGCCAAGGTGGATACCACTGCACCTACGCCTGCCGTGGCTGAGGCTGCTCCAAGTGCAACAGTGGAACAGCCCGCTGCCGGGAATACCGTCGAAAGTGTACCCGCCCCAAGTGCGCCCGTCGAAAGTGCACCCGTCGAAAGTGCACCCTCCGATGGTTTGCTCCGTGCCAAAACGCCAGAACTGCGCGGGTTGAAAATCATGGGCAAAATCGATGCCAGTAAATTGGGATCGGGCCGCGGTGGTAGAAACAAGAAAGAAAAAGACGCAAAAGCGAAGGAAGCCGAGAAGGTTAAATCTGCTGAATCCGCCGCGGAAAGCGAGAGCAAACGCCGCCGTCGGAAGCGCAAGAAAATATCACCGGATACCAAACCAGGAACACCATCAACCGGTGCACCCCAGGGAGCCGGAAGCGGCCCCCGAACCAGCGGACCGCCAAGCCGGGCCGGCCAAGCCCGCCCAGCATCGAGCAGATCGGCGCGGGATGAAGTGAGGGAAGTCTCCAAAAAGGAGATCGAAGATAAGATCAAGGCAACCATGGCCAGAATGGCCGGTGGGGGCAAGAAAAAACGCCAAAAATTACGCCGGGACAACCGGGAACGCCATCGCGAAAAGGCCGAAGCCCGCGAGATGGAAGAAAACACCGAGGTAATCCAGGTAACGGAGTTCATCTCCGTTCAGGAGTTGGCCAACCTCATGGATGTTGATGCGACAGACGTAATCATGACCTGTATGAACATGGGTGTGATCGTGTCAATCAACCAGCGTTTGGATGCCGAAGTTATTGAACTGGTTGCCGAAGAATTCAACCACGAAGTAGAATTTATCTCTGTAGAAGAGGTAGACGAAGACTTCGTAGAGGAAGAAGATGATCCAGCCGACCTGGTGCCCCGCGCACCGGTGGTTACGATCATGGGACACGTCGATCACGGTAAAACGTCCTTGCTGGATTATATTCGCAATGCAAGTGTAGCCGACGGGGAAGCCGGAGGTATCACCCAGCACATTGGCGCTTACGAAGTGTTTGTCAACGGCGATGAAACCAAGCCCATTACCTTCCTGGATACACCCGGTCACGAAGCCTTTACGGCTATGCGTGCCCGCGGCGCCAAAGTAACGGACATTGCCGTCATCGTCATTGCGGCAGATGACAATATCATGCCCCAAACCAAAGAAGCCATCAGCCACGCCGAAGCCGCAGGGGTACCCATCATCTTTGCCATCAACAAGATCGACAAAGCAGGTGCCAGCTCCGAACGCATCAAGCAGGAACTGGCCGCCATGAATTACCTCGTGGAAGATTGGGGGGGCAAATACGGATCAGCCGACATCTCGGCCAAGGAAGGACTGAATATCGACCAGCTGCTGGAACGCATCCTGCTGGAGGCAGAAATTAAAGAACTGAAGGCCAACCCCAACCGCTCGGCCGTAGGTACGGTAGTTGAAGCTTCGCTGGATAAAGGCCGCGGATACGTGACCAAAATCCTGGTACAATCAGGTACACTACGCATTGGTGACTCCATGGTCTCGGGCGAAAATTCCGGACGGGTAAAAGCCATGTTTAACGAGCGCAATAAGCGCATCAAGGAAGCTGGTCCATCTACCCCGGTATTGGTACTCGGTCTGGGAGGCGCGCCACAAGCTGGCGAACGCTTCAAAGTAGTTCCCAATGAGCAAGATGCACGTGAAATAGCCAACCGCCGGGCACAGATTACCCGCGAACAGGCCAACCGCGCCACCAAGCGAATCAGCCTCGATGAAATCGGTCGTCGCCTGGCACTCGGCAACTTTAAAGAACTCAACCTCATCGTGAAAGGTGATGTCGATGGTTCGGTAGAGGCATTGTCCGATTCCCTGATCAAACTGTCACAGGAAACGGTCAAGGTCAACGTCATCCACCGTGCGGTGGGACAGATCATCGAATCCGATGTCTTGTTGGCTACGGCTTCCGATGCCATTATCATCGGTTTCCAGGTGCGTCCTTCAGCCGGTGCACGTAAGCTGGCCGAACGGGAAGGGGTGCAAACCAAGACCTATTCGGTAATCTACGAAGTAATCGAAGAAATCAAACTCGCTATTGAGGGTATGTTGGATACCATCAAAGAGGAAAAAATCCTCGGCCAGTTGGAAGTTCGCGAAGTCTTCAAGATCAGCAAAGTGGGTACGGTTGCCGGTTGTTTCGTGACCGAAGGCAAGATTCTCCGCGACAACCACGTACGCCTCATCCGCGATGGCATCATCGTTTATCCGGTTAAGGAAGGACAAGTCGGTGAAATCAAAGCCCTCAAGCGCTTTAAAGACGACGTCAAAGACGTGCGCAGTGGTATGGAGTGTGGTGTTTCTATCAAAAACTTTAATGATATCAAAGTGGGTGACGTAGTCGAAGCTTACGAAATCATTGAAATCAAGCAGAAACTAAACCTTTCTTAAGGACCTGCCCGCGAAAGTGGACTAGTATAATATAAAACAACGAGCGCCATTCCATTCATTTGGAGTGGCGCTCGTCTTTTAGTACCACAAAAAAAGCGGGAGTTTTAAAATCAATATTCCCAAAAAAATACCAATTTTCTCGTTAAATTACCGTCAGACGGCCGCTCCTTTTAGGGCTCCCTGTAACTAGATCAACAATAATTACGTTAAATAGTAGTCATCGGTAATTTCACCACCTACCTGTTTAAGCGAGAAAACGATACCCCAATGAAAACGACCAGATTCCTCCGGGAGCGCAAAAAAATTATTCCCCTGTTGGGGTTGTTATTGGTCTGGAGTTGTTCTGTACAGGCACAATACCACGCCAATCTCGACCAGTCCAATGCCCAGGAAGCGGCCTGGGTGGATTCCGTATTCAACACCCTGACACCCGATCAGCGCCTGGGGCAATTGTTCATGATTCGGGCACATTCGGACCTGGGACCCAGCCACGTGGCCGAAGTCGAACAGCTCATCAAAACCTATCAGGTAGGTGGCCTGTGTTTCTTTCAGGGAACCCCGGCCGAACAGGTGCGGCTGCTCAATCGGTACCAGGCCCTCAGCCCCGTGCCGCTCATGGTAGCCATCGACGGAGAATGGGGCCTCAATATGCGCATGAAAGACAGCGTGATGGGCTTTCCCCGCCAATTGATGTTGGGGGCGATTCGCGATAATCACCTCATCTATGAAATGGGGGAAGAGATTGCCCGCCAGATGCAACGCGTAGGGGTCAACGTCAACTTTGCGCCGGTGGTCGACGTGAACAACAACCCCAATAACCCGGTTATCGGTACCCGCTCCTTTGGCGAAGACCGGATCAATGTAGCGATCAAAGGAGTTAATTACATGAAAGGCATGCAAGACCACGGGATTGTAGCCTGTGCCAAGCACTTTCCCGGACACGGAGATACCGACGTGGATTCGCACCTGGATCTGCCGCTTATTTCCCACGATCGCCGCCGCCTCGACAGCATTGAAATGTATCCTTTCCGAGCCCTGATCGATCAGGGGGTAGGAAGTATCATGATCGCTCACCTACAGGTTCCGGCGTTGGAACCGCGACCCAATTACCCAACTTCCTTGTCGCCTTATACCATCAACAAATTACTGCGCGAAGAGCTTGGCTTTCACGGCCTGACCTTTACCGATGGCCTGGAGATGAAAGGCGTAACCAAGCATTTTAGCAACGGTGCGGTGGAAGCCGAAGCTTTGTTGGCGGGCAACGATATCCTTTTGCTACCAGAAAGTGTCCCTCAGGCCATCGAAAAAATCAATGCTTACCTGGCTGATGGTCGGCTGACGGAGCAGGATGTCAACCGCCGGGTAAAGCGGGTACTCCGCGCCAAGTACCGGATGGGCCTCACGGTTTACCAGCCCCGGATAGTCACCAATATCCAAAACGACATCAATAATCCGGCGGCGGCTGTTCTGCGGGAAAAACTCATTGAAAACGCCTTAACGCTCGTTCGAAATGAGGGCAACGTACTGCCGATTCAGCAAATCCAGGGGGTCAACCTGGCTGCCCTGGCGTTTGGCGCGGGTAGCCAACCCGCTTTTCAGGATCGGTTATTGGACTATGCCCCCGTGGATCTGCTCCGGACTGATTACAACCTGACAGCTACCGAACAGGAGCAGCTACTCGGGCGCCTGGCAAAAGAAGACCTCGTTATTGTGAGCCTCCACGGCATGGGGCGTTCAGCCCAGAATAATTTCGGGATCAGTAGCGCAGTGATCGGGTTTCTCGAAAAACTGCAAGCCCAGAGCAAGGTCGTACTCGTCATCTTTGGCAACCCTTATAGCCTGAAGCTGTTTGACAGCCAGGAGGTCGTTCTGGAAGCCTACGAAGAAAATGACCTGACCGAAGACAAAGCCGCCCAGGCACTATTTGGCGCGATCGGACTCAATGGTCGGTTGCCGGTGACGGCTTCGCCCCGGAGCCCGTTCAATGCCGGGGTAACGACCCGCCGCAATTTCAGGATGGGTTATGGCTTGCCGGAACGGGTAGATATGGATGGCGATACCCTTCGCTATTACGTGCGCAAAATCGCCAACGAAGCGATTAAGGCTGGCGCTACGCCGGGGTGTGTGGTGTTGGTGGCCCGGCACGGACAGGTTGTCCTGGAGGAGGCTTTTGGCAACCAGGTTTACGATGGTTCACAAAAAGTGCGAACCAATGATATCTATGACCTGGCTTCGATCACCAAAGTGGCAGCCACGACCCTCGCGATCATGGATTTGGTACAAACCAGGCAACTGGATCTGGATCAAACCCTGGGTCAGTATTTGCCAGAACTTAAGGGCACCAACAAAGATCAATTGAGCATTCGGGAAGTGCTGGCCCACTGTGCTGCCCTCAAGCCGTGGATACCTTTTTATACCAGTACCCTGGACGCCAAAGGCAGCCGTTCCCGCGAAATTTATCACGGCCAGGCCGATGGTGCCTACAGCGTGCAAGTGTCGCCAAATATCTACATGGACGAAACTTACCTCGATTCCATCTGGCAAGCCATCGACCAGTCGGATCTGCGGGCCAACCAAAACTACCGGTACAGTGACCTCGGCTTCTATTATTTGGCACGGTTGGTGAAGCGGATTTCGGGCAAGGACCTGGATGCCTATGTCCAGGATCGGTTCTATGAGCCACTGGGGCTTTTTAACATTGGTTTCCGACCCTACCAACATTTTTCTATGGCCAGAATCCCTCCTACCGAAATCGACAAATACTGGCGCCAACAGAAAGTCCAGGGCTACGTACACGATATGGGGGCCGCCATGCTGGGGGGCGTCAGCGGACACGCGGGGCTGTTCAGCGATATCCATGATCTGGCCGTGCTGGGACAATTGTTTCTGCAACGGGGAATCTACGGGAATCAGGTTTTTCTGAAGCCGGATGTTGTACGCGAATTTACCAGCCGTTTCGTTGGATCGACACGGCGGGGCCTGGGTTTTGACATGAAAGAACTGGCCACCAACCGCAGCCAAAATACGGCTCCGGCAGCCAGCAACCGGGCTTTTGGCCACCAGGGGTTTACCGGCACGTGCTTTTGGGCAGATCCTGCCGAAGAACTGCTTTTTGTGTTTTTGTCCAACCGGACCTATCCCTCCATGAATAACAACAAATTGTCGCGCCTGAATATTCGAACTCGCCTACAGGCGGCAGCTTACCAGTCCATTACCTACCACGACCAAGAATTACCCGTCGTTCCATTTGAACCTTCCGCCTTGCCGAAGCGTATTGATTCAGCACCGCAATAGGAAAGATCATGCAACTGCCCAAGAGGCCTAAAGGAAGTCGAACAGCAAAAAATGAACCGGAATTGGAAGATCCTGGTTTTGGTACACGTATTGTCCATTCGGCCGATCGATTGATCAACAAAGATGGTACTTACAATATTGTCCGCCAGGGGCAGCAAGTTTGGACCGCCTACCAAAGCCTGGTAGAGATGTCCTGGTCGGCCTTTTTTCTTTGTATTGTCATCTATTATTTGCTGGTCAATTTTGTTTTCGCCATTGGTTTTCTAATCATTGGTGTGGAAAACCTCGCTGGTATGTCTGCGGGAGCTTTTGGCGAAGACCTGGCGGAAGCCTTCTTCTTTAGTATCCAAACGTTCACGACCGTTGGTTACGGTGCCGTCAATCCCGTGGGCATGGCCTCCAACCTGCTGGCGTCGGCCGATGCGCTCGTCGGGCTGATTTCAACGGCGCTGGCTACCGGACTGGTTTTTGCCCGTTTTTCCAAAGCGCAGGCACAGCTGGTCTTTAGCAACGACGCGCTTATTTCTCCTTACCGGGACACCGGGAACATGAGTTTTCAATTTCGCATTGCCAATCTGCGGCAGAGCAAAATCATCAACCTTCGCGCAAGCGTCATTCTCTCCTGGATAGAAACGGATAGTGCCGGGGTGGAAACCCGCCGTTTTCACACCCTGCCTTTGGAAAGAGATACGGTGACCTTGCTACCGCTCAACTGGACGATTGTTCACGTCATCGAAGACGACAGCCCCATTTTGGGCTGGGAGCCGCGGGATTTTACGAGCCACCAGGCCGAGGTTATCATTTTCATTGAAGGTTACGATGAATCTTTTGGCCAAAAGGTGCACGTCAGTAGTTCTTATACCTGCCGGGAAATTCGTTGGAATGCCCGCTACCTGCCCATGTATTTTTCCCAGCATGGTAAGACCGTGCTGGACCTGGACGCAATTCATCATTTTCAGTTTCTTGATGAGGTAGAATAGGGTGAATTAGGAACTTGCCTGCCTGTTAATATCGCAGTTCTAAAGGTCGTCCACGGCCTCTACTTCCGGCTTACTGAAGGTGGGCGGCTGGAGGTCGTCCTGCACAAAGCGGCACCACTCACAATCGGGCTCACCACAACCGGTATAAAAATCCTGGGCCATAATCTTAGCGTAGCTGTCCTTGAGCATGCCCGTGACCTGCCGGATGGCTTCCGGTGAAAAATCCAGGTTTTCCATCGTTAGCAGGCCTTCCTTGTTGATATCCAGGTAAGAAATAGCTGCCGTATTTACGGATCGGTTTTCGCCGCCCTTGTTTTCCCACAGCAGTTTGTAGAATACCAGTTGCCGCCAGTAATTGCCACCCAGCGGGTTAGTAGTGGTTGGCGGTCGCAATTGGGTGGGGTTGTGGCTGCCGGTTTTGTAATCGACAATCTGTACCGTGCGTTCGTCCATCAGGTCGACCCGGTCAATAACGCCTTTGATAGGAACACCTGCTACTTCCACCTGCTGGATATACATTTCGGTGCGAACCTGGGTGGTCCAGGTGGAGTGGAACTGGTCGTAATAGCGCTGCAGGTTGCGCTGGCCCTGTTCCAGGCGGACAGCAAATTCTGCGCTATTAAAGTAGGTTCTGGCCTGCAGCATTTCTTCCGTAAACAGTTCCACGAGCACCGCAGCCGGTGGAAACTGTCGTTCTGTCTGGGTGAGCAGCTGGTTGAAGTAGCGTTGTAGTGCGTGGTGCATGGCCTGGCCATAAGAAGCCGCGGCCCGTTGAATTTGGGGAGCCTGTAAGACGACCTCATAGAAAAAGCTGATCGGGCAGGTAAGATAGCGCAACCAGGAGGAGGGGCTAAGCTGGAAATTTTCCAGCATTTTGCGGACGGCTGATCGCTCCATGGCGGGCAGCTGGGGCAGCGTCGTATTTTGCAGAAATTCCACTTCGTAAGCCAGCAGCATGTCGGTGGGCAATTGTATTTCCTCCCGGGGCCAGTTCGTACCAGCGGTCAGTTCATCCAGGAAGCTACAGGCTTGTTGGTCCTTGCCTTTGGCGTTGGTATGGGCATACGAGATAAAGAGTTGCTCTTTGGCGCGGGTCATGGCCACGTAAAACAGGCGGCGGCGGGTTTCATCCACAAAGGTTTCGCCCGAGAGGGTAAGGGTGTCTGGCAGGGCGAACTGGTTGCCGCGGCGGCCATTTTTCTCCCAACTTTCCTGGGTGGCGTCGAGGACGAAGACCGTATGAAACTCCAGCCCTTTAGAGCCGTGGGCGGTCACGAGTTGCACCCCATCTTCCAATTCAATGTCTTTGCGCATGGCCAGGGTCAGGCGGTTGCTGTCCATCTGGTCGAGGATGAGCAAGAGGTCTGCCAGCCCGAGGCGCGGCTGGCGGCTGACCTCCTCGCGGACGAAGTCCAGGAAAGTTTTTGCCAGCTGCACCTGCCACAGGCGGTCGGGTGCCTGGAGGGCTGCACGCAACAAGCCACTTCCGTTCAGCAGCCGTTCTACCAGTTCGGGCAGCCCACTGTTGGCAGCCAGGGCGTGCGTAGCCTCCCACCATTGGCCCACCTCCCCGATGGCCGCAGGCTGGGTAACACCCGCTGGCCAGCGCTGGGGTTGGTGGAGCCAGGAGCGCCAGGGAGCGCGCTCGGCATAGGGAAGCTGTGCCAGCGTGGCGGCCAACTGTGCCAGGTCCAGGGGCAATAACCGGAAACAACGAAAATGTAGTATTTTAAAGAGCCGGTGGTCACCACTAAAAGGTCGCTGTTGCTCATCGCGCAGGTAGAGGAGCATTTCCCGCAACTGTCGGATGAGGATGGCATCCAGGATGTTGGTTTTGCGGCGGGTTTGGTAGGGAATGCCTTGCTTGTCGAGCATCAACTGCAACGACTGCACTTGCTGATGGCGGGCATAGATGACGGCCATCTCGTTCCAGGCCAGGCCCGCGGCGTGTTGCGCCTGGATTTCCCGCAGAATGGCGACTTCTTCCTGGAACGGATTGGGGTAAACCCGCAGGCGAGGTACGACCTTCGAATGGATGCGCTGAGGGAGCGCTGCCCGGAGGTTTTTCTCAATGCCCAGGTGGTGCAATTTGAGGGTGATTCGTTGCTCATTGTGGCCAATCAAGCGGCGCGCAGCATCCAGGATCGCCTGGGTAGAGCGGTAATTTTGCTGCAAAAGCACCACTTTCAACTGGTCCTGGTATTGCTCGTAGTAATCGACCAGGTTTTTTAACCGCGCGCCCTGGAATTCGAAAATTGATTGGTCATCATCACCTACGATGAACAGGTTGGGCGTGTCCCAGAAGGAGGTCAGCAACCGCAGGAGTTCGTTCTGCGCACCATTGGTATCCTGGTATTCATCGACCAAAAAGTAGAGGAATTGCTCCTGGTAATTGCGCAGCAAGGGCAGGTTTTCCTGGAAAGCAGTCAGCACCCAGAGGATCATGTCGGCATAGTCGTAGCGCTTGATGCGCGCCAGTTCCTGTTCGTACGCGGGGAAAAGGGCAACGGCAGCGGCCAGGGTTTCCATGCGTTGGGTAGCCAATAAAATGCTGTTTTCCTTCACGTCACCGGCGCGGTTATTACCGCTCTTGCGTTGGTACCGGAATTCCGGCCGCTGCGGCAACTCGTCGAGGTAGACCTGGATCGCGCGCTGGAGATAGTTGGGCGTCCAGTCTTCTGTTTTCATGACCTGGAACAGGTCGCGGAGGTGTTTTTCGTAGAAGTAGGGCTGTACCTTGCCCCGGCGCAAGGGATTTTGGGGGTCGAGTTGGTCGAGCAAACGGCGGTTCAGCGCAATTTGCTCCAGTTCACTGATGGGCTCCAGTCCCTGCCGACCGAAGTAGGCCAGGTTGTCTTGGATGACGGTATTACAAAAGGAATGAAAGGTATAAATAGGTACCCGGTGTGCTTCCGGACCAATGAGTTCGAGGAGCCGTTGGCGCATCGCCCGTACACCCGCGTCGGTGAACGTGAGGCAGAGGATACTTTGGGCGGGCGTGTCGGTAGCCAGCAGGATATGGCCAATGCGGGCAGCCAGGATGTGGGTCTTCCCGGTACCAGGCCCCGCGATCACCAGCACCGGCCCCTCAATATGGGCCACGGCTTCCTGCTGGGCTGGATTGAGCTGGTCCAACACCTGCTGAAAGGCTTCGTGGTAGGCTGTGGCTTGTTGGTTCATGCGGGTGGGCCTGTTTAGGGGGCAAGATAAGGAATCGCCGGCAAGGGACGAAGGGGGAAGTGGGGAATCGGAGGTCGGAAGTCTGAGCAGGATAAAGATATAAAAGCGGAGTAGGTATAAAAGTAGCCATTGGCTAGCGTTCGGGCAAGACTAAGCATCCTTTGCACCGCTATTATCGTAGTTTTCGGGTATATTTACCACGCCAGGTAGCTGCGCACCATCGCGTACTCCCGGGAGCGTAAGCTGTTTTTCCATCACTAAAATAAAACAAACGGAAATGCTAGTGCTTTTTCTCAGCTTTCTTACGGGGTTTACCCTCACGTATTTTGCTATTCCGCCCATTATTCATATTGCCCGTACCAAGCATTTGTTTGACGTGCCCATCGCGCGTAGTTCCCACCAGGAACAGACCCCTTCGCTGGGCGGAATAGCGATCTTTGCGGGCGCTATTTTTTCTATAGTCTACTGGACGCCTTTTGGAACTTCAGGAAAGTTGCAGTACATTCTTTGTGCGCTGATCATTCTTTTCTTGATTGGTGCCAAAGATGATATTTCGCCTGTTTCACCTACCAAGAAAATCGTAGGACAGGTCATGGCTGCGGCCATTTTAGTGATCAAATCAGACATTCGCCTCGACAGCTTTTACGGGTTTATGGGGATTCACCAGTCGCTACCAGAACCCGTGGTATTGGTGTTGTCGATCTTCACCATCCTGGTTATTACCAATTCGTTTAACCTGATCGACGGGATCAATGGCCTGGCCGGAAGTATTGTGTGTTTGATTATGGTCACCCTGGGCACCTGGTTTTTTGTGACCGGTAACGACGAATTGGCCACCATCGCGTTTGCTACGTTGGGCGCTACGGTGGCTTTTTTAAAGTTTAATTTCACGCCTGCCAAGATTTTTATGGGCGATACGGGCTCCCTGGTGTTGGGGTTAATAACGGCAATTTTGACGGTCCGCTTCATTACCATCAATGCGGATCTGCCACCGCTGAATCCCTTCCGAATGACGGGTGGCCCGGTGGTCGCTATTGGCATCCTCATCATACCCTTGTACGATACCATTCGGGTATTTCTTACGCGGGCTATTCGCGGAGGGTCCCCTTTTATTGCTGATCGCCGGCATATTCACCACCTGCTGATCGACGGGGGGAAATCACATATGGAAGCAACGGCTACCCTGGTGATGGTTAATATGATCATCATTTCCCTGGTCTTTTTTTTTCAAGACAAGCTGAATATGCACCTGCTCATCTTGCTGGAGCTGGCTCTGATCAGTACTTTTACGCTTTACCTGCACGAACGGGTAAAACAATTGCGCAGAGCCAATTAGTTGGACTGCAATCCAGGAATCGGTTTGCTGTTTGTTCCGACACTTAATTCAAATGAAGATGGCGTATCTAATGGTATTTCTGGGTGGCGGCTTAGGCAGCCTCTGTCGATTTGGTTTGGCGCTCTGGCTCAACCGCGGCGAAGGCTACCCCTGGGCTACCCTGGTTGCCAATGGGGTCAGTTGCGTCTTGCTGGGCATCCTGGTTGCCCTGGCTACGAAACCGTTCTTCTCCCCCGAACTCCGGCTGCTGCTGATGACCGGCTTTTGCGGTGGGTTTTCTACTTTTTCTACTTTCTCCAATGAATTGGTGCTCATGTTGCGGCAGGCACAGTACCTGCCCGCGGGCTTGTACCTGTTGGGGAGCATCAGTATGGGGTTGCTGGCGATCTGGGCCGGGCTGCGGATTGGGGAACTTTAAAAGGAGGTGTAAAAGGTAGGTGGAAAAGTGTAAAGGTTGGGTAGGTGTAAAAGGTAGGTGGAAAAGTGTAAAGGTTGGGTAGGTGTAAAAGGTGGGTGTAAAAGTGTAAAGGTTGGGTGGGTGTAAAGGGTAGGTGTAATTCTGACTCGAAAACTTTTACACTTTTACCCTTTTACACGTTTACACGTTTACCCTTTTACACCTAGGCTGTTCAATCTGAGTGCATTTTCATGCGACGGATTTTAGCTCTCGGTTCATACGTCTGATCAGTCGGTATCGGTTTTCACATACATTTTCTGTTTGCCATTTGAGGAGGTCAG
>Ga0213861_10000574_pt1 | contig 32272 bp, 30 predicted proteins | sample PICome_4_FD_160110 | JGI IMG/M metagenome (GOLD analysis project Ga0213861, IMG submission 160110) | Coastal seawater microbial communities near Pivers Island, North Carolina, United States - PICO131 | ecosystem: Environmental > Aquatic > Marine > Coastal | place: USA: North Carolina... | reverse complement strand
CATTTTCTTCTCCTGAAAATATGTACTGACGCTGCAAGGCCCCTGCAGCCGGGTTACAACAAGGGCACACCCCCTGCCTTAATTCCACTGCCCCATGCGGAAGAGCGGATCTTTGACCCCGGGCCGTTTGGGCACGGGGAATTGCTAACCTACGTTTGGAAGATACGTGGTGTGATGGTGCGCGCCTCGCTGACCGCGCTTTGAATCGGACCTAGCGTTGGCAGCGTCATGTGCTGGATCAGGCGAAAGGCCCAAATCACAGTACAAAACGGCAAAGCGGCCAAAAAAATCAACGTAAGATATAAGCGGTATTCGCTTTTTGAGTGTCGAAGACGTTTGGATTGCTTTGACAGTCCGGATATTTCATTTGCAAAGTCAGTCATGATACTTCTCCTGAAATTGACTGAAGACTTTTTACAGTCTTCAGTAAAACCCGCTCTTCACCATTCTCGAGGGCGCTCTTTTCGGCGGCATCTCGTAGAGATTTGGCGGCGGAAATTCTTGTAAGTATTGGGTGAGAGGCTACAATCGCGTCCAAGGCCGACTGCGCATCCGCATCCCATGGGAAATCACGGCGCAGCGTGGTAGGTGTCGCCGGTGTGGCATCCATTTCTGTGCCTAGAGGTAGGATGTGAAACAATGCATCAAACAGGCTATTGCAAACTTCCTGCAACAGATAAGTTGCGCCGGCATACCCCATAAATGGCGTGCCCGTAGCCCGACGAATGGCGGCACCTGGGAAAGAGGCTGGAATGAAGGATGGTGAAGGACCAAAGCCGGCCTTCATCTCGGCCAGATACATTTTCTCATTGATCGAGCCCAAGACTAGCAAGGGTTTTTTCTCATGCATAAGGGCGCGCACAGAGTCATTATCCGTCTTCTGGCCGCGCTGTCGGGATACGGCAAAGGCACAGGGCAAGCCAAGATCGGTTTCTAGATAGTTTTGAATGCCGCGAGTGTAGGTATCATTGGCCACAATGGCGAAAGAGGCGGTGGCAAAAAAATCCTGCGTCACCGAGCGCCAGAGGTCCCAAACGGGCTTAATGGTGGAATGCTTTTCCTGTTCGATAAAGGGTTCCGGATCCAAATCCAGAAGTTCCCCCAAGCTGCGCAGAAATTTCGTGGTGGACTCAATTCCAATAGGGGCCTGCAGATAGGGCTTGTTGAGCAGCTCGCAAAGCCCGCGGCCAAATTCACGGTACATGCAAATATTTACATCGGCATTCACCAGGCCGCGCATTTCAGCAATATGCGCCCCAAGCGGCATCACCATATTAACTTGTGCACCGATGCCTTCGACCAGGCGCCTTATCTCAGCAAGATCTGATGGCATATTGAATGTACCATACATGGGCCCTAAGATATTTACCCGTGGTGGCGCACCTTCTTCGCGTTTTTTCTCAGGCGGCATCCGGCCTTTGGTCATGCCAAATTCACTAAAAATCCACGTCATTGCGCGATCGGCTGTTTGCCATTGATCTTCATCAATTGTACGGGGTAGGAATCTTTGAATATTGGTGCCTTGCGGTGTGACCCCCCCTCCAATCATCTCCGAGATTGAGCCGGTGACAACCACCGCAGGTAGGGCTGGATCCAACACATCCCAAGCGCGCTTCATCGAATCTTCGGTTCCTGATCCCATTTCTTCCTCGCCCAAGCCGGTGACGACGATGGGCAATTCATGTGGGGGCAATCCGTCGGTATAATGAAGGACGGAGGTCACCGGCAGGTTTTCACAACCGACCGGGCCATCGATGATGACTTGCAAGCCTTTGGTGGCGCAGAATGCATAAACAGCGCCCCAATAGCCGCCTGCACGGTCATGATCTTGCACTAGCATTAAATCATCTCCGCTGCTTTGGCCGCTCGGGCTTTTTTCTCAAGCTTTTTGAGATTCACCGCGCGGAAATTAGGTTGCAAGTTAGGCTTACCTGCCCAAATCCCGCCAGTATCACCCTGGCCCACACCCTCAAAGAAAGAACGCATGTGATCCATCCGAGCCTTGTTTCCCATTGCCGCATTGATCACCTGTGCCAACGAGCCTGCGCCCGCAGCACCCATTAAAGGCCGCGCAGAAATTAAATTTGTGAAATATAGCGAGGGTATTCCCAGCTCCTTACCCTTTTGGACAACTGGGGTTGTGCCAATGGCCAAATCTGGACGAATGGCTTCCATAGCGGCGCAATCATCTTCCAACGAGGCGCGGAATTTCACTTTTGACCCGTGGGATTCGAGCCATTCTGCATCTTGTGTTGACCAAGGTGTTTTCGGACAGGCCGTACCCACATAGGGAACATCTGCACCGCTTTCGATCAGCAGGCGGGCCACCAATAGCTCACTGCCTTCATAGCCTGATAAGGTTATTGTGCCCTGGATCGGTGCTTGCTTTAGGGCCTCGCGAATTTGAGGCACAAATTGATTTTGTGCCGCGGCAATGACATCCTCTGGAAGCACGAAAGCCTCGCCAATTGCGGCCAACCAAGCGGCTGTACCTTCGGCGCCGACGGGCGCGGAGCCAATAATGGGGCGACCTGCAGCTTCAAATTCACGGATGCTGGCGGTATAAAATGGGTGAATGGCCGCCACCGCCCCGCAGTCCAAAGCTGAATAAAGTTCGCGCCATTCGCGACATGGAACAACCGTGCCGGCGGCCAGACCGAGCGGCGCCAGCATTTGCCCAATGACCATCGGATCCGCTGGGAACATTTCACCTAGCAGGCTGACCGTGGGTCGGTCCGATTTGCCCATGGCGGGCATCGGCACGGGGCCGGCGGCAACCTCTTTGCGGGCATAGTTCAGCATTGCACCAGACAGCACGTCTTTGGCCTCTGCATGAGTTGGGATGCCAAAGCCCGGCACGTCAATGCCAACAATGCGCACGCCATTGATTTGTTCCGGCAAGAGCCGCAAGGGTACACCGGAAGCAGTTGGTACGCATAAATTTGTGACAATAATCGCATCAAGCTTTTCGGGATCTGCGATGTCATGCACCGCTTCGCGAATATCTTCAAACAGCTTGCCAGTGACCAGCGTTTCCGAATTGAACGGTACATAGCCAACTGAGCGCCGTGCTCCGTAGAAATGTGACACGAATGTCAGACCATAAACGCAGCAGGCCGATCCGCTTAATATTGTTGACGTGCGCTTCATACGCAGACCCACCCGCAGTGATCCAAAGGCAGGGCACATGCTTTGCGGTTTTTCGTGAGGTCCCTGCGGGTAATCTTGAGCGTATTGGTCCAAAATTTCTGACTTGCCGGCCGCGCGTGCGGCCGCCTGAAGTGTATCTACCCCGGCGGAGCAACCGCCCTCGACCGCCACAGCCTTGGACGCTTCGCTGGCCTCAACGACTTGCAGTGTGCCGGAGGCATCAAAACTGACGTCAAACCCCTGGCGATCGGCTTCAGACATCATCATAGACCACTTCTAAACTTGCGCGAGGCGCCGCTTTTTTCCCGCGCATATCCATGTCGGTCGCAGGCACCAATTGGTAATCGCCACCCGTATCTTTGGCATCAAACAGGCTCAAAAGACCATCTTGATCCAAAGGAGTGGGGCGCACTGGTGGTGCGAGGCCGACAGCCTCTCCCAGCTGGCCAAACAAACCACCCCACTGCGATTCAGAGGTCCCGACAATCTGATAGTTTGCCGATTTTTTTCGCAGATCATCATCTTGTGGAATTGCTGCCAAAATCGGGATATCGACAGCTTTGGCAAAAGCTGCGGCTTCACCGCTACCATCATCCTTGTTGATGACCAGCCCTGCGACACCCACGTTTCCACCAAGTTTGCGGAAATATTCAACCGCAGAACAAACATTATTGGCTACGTAAAGAGATTGTAGGTCATTGGAGGCCACCAGGATGACCTTTTGTGCCATATCGCGTGCGATGGGCAGGCCGAATCCGCCACAGACAACATCGCCCAAGAAATCGAGCAAAACATAGTCGAAGTCCCAGTCGTGGAATCCCAATTTTTCCAGCAGTTCGAATCCGTGAATAATTCCGCGACCGCCACATCCGCGCCCAACTTCTGGGCCGCCGAGCTCCATGGCAAACACGCCACCACGTTTGAAGCACACGTCGCCAATTTTCACTTCTTCACCGGCAATCTTCTTTTGACCGGAGGTTTCAATGATCGTGGGGCAGGCCTTGCCGCCGAAGAGCAGGGACGTTGTGTCTGATTTTGGATCACATCCGATCAGCAACACTCGCTTACCTTGTTCGGCCATCATATGGCTCAAATTGGCGAGGGTGAAAGATTTGCCAATACCGCCTTTTCCATAGATAGCAATGATTTGAGTTTTGCTGGTCGGTTCGCCCTGAGGCACCTCAAGAGAGATATCTTCATGGGCCTCATCTCGCAAACGCTGATCGAAATTCTTAAGATTTGGCACTTCATCTTTCACGACAGTTTCTCCCAGTTGAGCATCATTTTCAAACATGACGAATCCTGAAAGGCCGTTTTATAGGCCTCGGGCGCATCGGCTGCTGATGATGAATGTGTGATCAACCCGCCAAGGCTCAGAGCTCCACTCTCAACCAATGCACGCGTTGCGGTTAGGTCATCGCGGTCCCATTCTGCGGCCACGCGAAATTTGGCTTCTTTCATAAAGGCTGGTGGAAAGGCAAAGCTTATGGGGCCGGTGTAAAAGCCAGCCAAGACAATCTCGCCACCTTTGGACAGACGTCCAATCAATTGAGCCAAAACGTCAGTCGAACCGGAGGCATCATAGATAGATTTATAATCTTTTCTTGGATCATCTTCTGGCGTAACGACCTTATAGCCCTGGGCGCCCATAAGGCGGGCAGGGTCAATTTCCCAAACTGTTGGTGGCGGTGCGCCAGCGGCGACGGTGAGGCGGGCCAATAACCGCCCTAAAACCCCATGTCCTATGATTAAATCTGGTACGGATTTTCCAGGTCCAGCCATCGCGTGCCGGGCTGTGGCAGCTAGGGCCAATAAAGCCCCCTCGGCGCCCATGGCCCCATCCAATTTAGTAACGCGATTTTCATTACTGACCAGATAACGTGCGGCGCCGCCAAAAAGCCCAAAAGCGCCATCATAGCAATTGGCGCCCGGTACAAAGACCGTATCCCCGGTTTTAAAGGCGCTGGATTGCGGCGCTTCAACGACCTCACCGGTTGCCTCATATCCTGGCACAAGCGGATAACCCATTCCTGGGAAGGGTGGCATTTGTCCGGACCAAAACAGTTTTTCAGTTCCTGTGGAAATTCCGGAATGCTTAATTTGCACAACCAAGTCTTTCGCCTGTGGCGCGGCCACAGTGAGCGTATCGAGACGGATATCTCTGGGCCCATTTAAGACGACAGCAGTTGTCTGCACAGCAAAGCTCCCTTTGGATTTCATAACTGGGGCATGCCAGTTTGAAATTTCTCATGTATTGTACCTTAAAAGTGACATATATAACTGTCAACTAAAATTGACAACTAAGCAGAGGCAACCTTGCGGGCTTCTAGACAGCGGGTGACAAAGGCGCGGGCGGGTTTCGGAGCCTTGACGATTTCAAAGCCGGCTTGGCGACAAAGCGCCGAAATTTCCTGAATTGATCGTGTTTTTCCAGTGCGCATCGCCAAAGTATAAAGGGCAAAATAGACATCGCCCGCCTGTTCTGGGCGGCTCCCCCCCGACATAGGTTCAGAGATAATCAACCGCCCCCCCACGGGCAGGCTAGCCCAGCATTTGGCCAAAAGCATGGCGACAGTCTCATCGGTGTGGTCATATAGAACCCGGATCAAGCTGATAGAATCGGCGCCTTCGGGAACTGCGTCTGTTTTGAATGATCCACAGGCAATCTGTGCGCGGTCATCCATGCCTGCGGCTGCGAATCTCGGCGCGGCGGTGGGTGCGACCTGTTCGAGGTCGAACAACATCAATTTCACATGTGGATGTGCCCGGCCGACATGCTCGAGAAAAGCCCCAGAGCCACCACCAACGTCAAGCAATTTGCCTACGGTGGACAGGTCGAGGCTGCGCAGTGTGTCTTCTGCGACCAATTCTTGACTGCGGGCCATCAAGTCGGAATAAGTTTTGGCCGCTTGCGGTTCCATCTCTCCACCAAACACATAGGGCCAAAAATCGGCCAGCTCCGTTTGTGTGTCGCCCCGGAAAAAAGCCGCTGGATCAGACAGATCACGATAGAGGACATCATGGTGCCGGATCATGTCACTTAGGCCCGGGACTCCGAGCAAAGCTGCGCTGGTTTTGCTCAAAGCAAAGCGCCCGTCACGTTTGGAGCGCAGCAGTTTTAAGGCCACAGCTGCCCGCAACAAAATCGTCATCCGGTCCTGTGGTACCTTGCAGGTCTCGGCGAGCGCCTCAAGTTTTTTTGGACCTTTTAATAGAAGGTTGAATATATCGAGTTGTACCAAAGCCATGAGAATTTGTGAGTGGCAAAACCCGGCCAAAAGTCCAAATAATGCGGCGCCTTCACGTCGAGCCATCCGCCGGGTTAAGAAACTTTTTGCCGCCCATTTTTGGAATTTGCGCGAGGCAATTAGACGGTTTGACCATCCAGAAATCCCATACCACACGCCGGCCTCACGTTCACCGGGCATTACTCACCAGGGTGAAGATTTGAGTGTTTGCTGCGCCATTTTACCGGCGTTAGCATCTCTGCCTGGGCGTTGACCATTTTGGCCAACATGGCTTCACCAGGGCAACACGGTATCGAAGAGATCGCGCCGCCTAAGATATTTTTCATATGCGAAATCGCGCCTTCAATGCCATATTCCGCAACCGCGTTTGGCCGCCCGTGCAGGTCGTCTTGTCCGGCAGGCTTGCCCAATTCGGCTTCACTATAAAGGGCATCGCGTAGGTCATCAGCCACTTGAAAGGCCTCGCCAATGCGTGATCCTAGCTCATCCCATTGTGCGCCATCTTGGCCAGCCGCAATCGCACCCATTTGTGTTGCAGCGACGAAAAGGGCGCCAGTTTTTGCTCTGTGATAGGCGCGCAAATCTATTTTCTGTTCACTTTCCCAGCCCTGTCCCGCGCAAATGCCATTGGGCATTCCGGTCTGCACGGCCAGGACGCTCATCAATCCAATCGCGCGTTCTGGATCCATATACGCGTGTCGCGTGAGAATTTGAAAAGCCATGACAATTAGACTGTCGCCAGCCAAAACCGCAAGTGGCTCGCCATAGGTACGATGGAGGGAGGGTTTGCCCCGCCGCGTTTCGGCATTGTCAAAACATGGCATATCATCATGCACCAAAGAGGCGCAGTGGATACATTCTAAGGCGGCTGCGGCCGCATTGGTCAATTCTGGACGATCATCGCCGCAGGCTGTGGCGACACTCATCAAGATGGTTGGGCGAATGCGCGCGCCACCGGGGCTGACCGCATAGTGCAATGCAGAGGCAAGTTTGGCAGGGGACGGGGCGGTTTGCCCCAAGTGTACGGCGTCAGATATCGCCGTTTCAATTCGGGTTTTAAATCCCATGATCTCGTCCTCACATTGAAAAGCCATTCAAAAATGTAATCTCTTGATGACATATGTAATGTAAACTAGAATGGACACATCAAGTAGATCTGTCAATCGAAAGCTGTGAAGGAGGCCTGTGAGATGAAGCACGTCGCCATTATTGGAGCCGGTATAGGTGGGCTCGCGGCCGCAATGCGACTGGCCCACGGTGGGGTGAAGGTCACAGTTTTGGAGTGTCAGGCAACCCCTGGCGGCAAAATGCGCAGCTTGCCTTCCGCCGCCGGTATGATCGATGCTGGCCCAACAGTTTTAACGATGAAACCGGTTTTTGAAGCGCTTTTTTGCGAGGTCGGTTGCCAATTGGCTGATTATGCCACGCTAATACAAGAAGACATCTTGGCCCGGCATTTTTGGTGCGATGGCACGCGCTTGGACCTTATGCGCGATCAGCAGGCTAGTTTGGAAAATGTGCGTCACAGTTTTGGTGCGGCGGCGGCGGCTGAGTTTCACAGCTTTTCTCGTGACGCGCAGTATCTGTTTGATCGTCTCAATGATCCGATGATGCAATCGGCGGCGCCGGCTTTACGCAGGATGATTCCGGTGATGCTGAGATCTCCTGGCACGGTTATGCGGATGGATCCCCTGCGGTCTTTGGCCCAATCCCTCGTCCGCAGGTTTTCCGAGCCGCGGCTGGCACAGCTCTTTGCCCGCTATGCCACCTATATCGGTGGCCTGCCGCAGGCCTCGCCTGCCCTGCTTGCTTTGATCTGGCATGTAGAAAGCCTGGGCGTTTGGCATGTCAAAGGTGGTATGAAACAATTAGCCTATGGCATGGAGGCCTGTGCCAAGAATTTGGGTGCTGAATTTCATTATGACAGCTGTGTCACAAGGTTTGAGCGCGGCGAAACTGGCAGATATCAGCTTGAGTGCAATGGCCGTTTCATTTCCTGCGATGCGGCACTGTTTAATGGGGATCCTAATGCCCTGGCCCGCGGCTTTCTAGGGCCAGAGGCCAGCGCTGCTGTGGCCACTCAGGCCACTATGCCACGCAGTCTTTCCGCCCATGTAATGAGTTTTGCGGCGCAAGTTGAAGGCTTGCCGCTCGCTGCGCATAACGTGCTTTTTGCAGCACATCCAGATCAGGAATATGGGCCATTGGCGCAGGGCGCCCCTCAACATGATCCTACGCTCTACATCTGTGCCCAAGATAGGTTCGGATCCCAAACGCCCAGCGGGCAAGAGCGATTTGAAATTATCCTAAACCATCCGCCTAGCGCTCAACCGGCGGTTCCCTCACAAAAGGTTCGCGAACAATGTCAGACAATATTTTTAGATCACCTCACGCGTCACGGGCTGAGCTTCACACCACGCCCACCGCCCAAATCGCTGACAATGACCGAGGATTTCGCGCAGATGTTTCCGGGCTCGGACGGATCCCTTTACGGCCGATCCCCGCATGGAATGATGGCCGCCTTCGCTCGTCCAACCGCCAGAACGAAAACCAAGGGGCTTTATCTGGTGGGCGGAGGAGCGCATCCGGGGGCGGGGGTGCCGATGGCGACACTCTCCGCCAAGCATGCGGCCGCGGCGATCTTGAGCGACCTCACTTCGATATAGAGGTGCCCTCCAATGGGTATGCCTGGTGGTATATTGATGGTGTCAGTGATGATGGCACGCGCGCCGTTTCTGTCATCGGCTTTATCGGTTCGGTCTTCTCGCCATGGTATGCCTGGTCGGGCCGTGGGGATCCCGGCAATCATTGCTGCATCAATGTTGCCACCTATGGTCGAGGTGGCCGCTTCGCCATGACGGACCGGGGCCACACAGCGTTGCGGCAAACTTCAGATATGCTCACCATAGGCCCGTCGTCCCTGCATTGGACCGGAACGCAATTGGTGATTAATGTGGATGAGGTATCTTCATTGCCTATAATTTCTAGAATGCGGGGACTTATTACTTTAACCCCGCCGGCCCTCACACAAATTGAATTGCCGCTTACAGCTGATGGGGCCCATATCTGGCGTCCGTTTGCTCCAATTGCCCGTATTTCTGTCAATTTAGAGGCGGAGGGCTGGCAGTTTGATGGGCATGGCTATTTCGATAGCAACTTTGGCACGCGCGCCCTCGAGGAGGATTTTAGCTCTTGGACTTGGGCCCGCTATCCGACCCAATCAGGGGCGACCTGTTTTTATGATGCTGAGCGCCGCGATGGCACGCGCTTGGATGCGGCCATTGGATTTACTCCAGATGGACAGGCCGCACATGTTTTAGCGCCGGGATCTGCGCGCTTCAACCGAACGCTCTGGGCTCTTCCCCGTGCCACCCGTGCTGATCCAGGGTATCGGCCAAAACAAATCAAATCCATGCTTGACGCGCCATTTTACTCACGTTCTGTGGTTGAAACTATGTTGAACGGGGAGCGGGTGCAGGGGGTGCATGAAGCGCTTGATCTAAATCGCTTTGCATCACCGGTCGTAAAATCTATGTTAGCTTGCCGCGTGCCGCGCCGGGCACGGTGGAAATTTTAACTATTTTGCAAGCATAGAGCTGCTGGATTGGGCGCTTTCTTTGCGTTTCAGCTCAGCCATGGCGGTCATAAAGGCGCCGGTATGCCCTTGGCCCCATGACATGGCATGGCGTTCGTTGATGGCCACAGCATCGACTAGAAACTGAACCTCTGGCAGCGGCCGCGCATAGAGTACTGGAGACCTTGGCATGACTAAACCTGTGGCTGTTCGGAGCGACGATTTTGCCAAAAGTACCAATTTTTGCGTTTTGCTTGTGCGACCGCGGTGGGTGATCGAATCATAATTATTGCGGGTCACAGCCTGCCCAATGGCAGCATAAATGTAATGGGCCGCATAGATGCCAGTGCGGGCATTCAGCGGTAACGCAGCAACGCCGGACTCCGATCTCACGTAGAGCGTATGGGCCTCGGATAAAAGCTTTTTTACCATTCGGCGCAGCTCTGGCGTTGCTTGAGTCGCGCTTAAAACTTGCTGTGGATCAAGCCCTTCGGCATGGATCCACTCAATTGGCAGGTAAATACGCCCTGCGCGTGCATCCTCGCCCACATCCCGAGCGATATTTGTCAGCTGCATCGCCACACCCAAATCGCAAGCACGCGCCAAAGCATCCGCATCGCGGACCCGCATCAAGACACACATCATCGCACCCACGGCAGAGGCTACGCGGGCACAATAGCCGCGCAGGTCTGATGGGCTGGTATAGCGGCGCTCCATTGCGTCCCATGCCAGACCTTCCAACAAAGCTTCAGGCAGGGCGGCCGGCATTTCGAAATCCTCAACCACTGAAGCGAAGGCTCGGTCTTCTGGGGCATTGCGCGGCCGTCCCGCATAGACCAGTGCCAACCGCTCCTGCAATTCAATCACTGCGCGGGTCTTGTTCTGCCCTTCATCCACTTCGTCATCAGCCAATCGGCAAAAGGCATAGAGCGCCAAGGCGGGATCTCGCACAGAGGCGGGCAATAATTTCGATGCGGCATGAAAAGACAATGACCCGGTGCGGATCACGTTGCGGCAATGTTGCAGATCGTCAGGGCGTATCATTCAGCTGCCATCCTTGCTTTGCCTTGTGCAACTGGAGCATCGGGCACAAGTTTTGACAAGACTTCCGCGCTGGAGATGACGCCGGGCAGCCCGGCGCCGGGATGGGTTCCTGCACCGACAAGATAGAGGCCGCGCGCCTCTTCGCTTACGTTATGGGGTCGGAACCAAGCGCTCTGCAGGATGCGCGGCTCAATAGAAAACCCTGAGCCATTTGGGCTGAGATAACGATCCTCAAAGGTTTTGGGAGTGAAGATTGTTTCAGTTGAAATGCAGGTCTCAAACCCCGGCATCAATTTCTCCACCTCAGCGGCAACTTTGGCGCGGTATGCTGGCATCTCCTCTTGCCAATCGACTTTTTTCTTCCAGCCCAAATGTGGGACGGGTGATAACACATAAAATGTATCGTCTCCTGCGGGCGCAACGCTTGGGTCGGTTACAGATGGCCGATGGATATAGAGGCTCATATCGTCTGACAACCGGCCTTTGATAAAAATGTCTTGTAACAGGCCTTTATAGCGTGGACCGTTGGTAATTGTATGGTGCCCGACATCCGCCCATCTCCCAGCGGTTCCCCGAGTTCCAAAGTACCAAACGAACAAGCCCATCGACCAGCGCTTGCGCGCAAGTTTCGATGTCGTCCAGCGGCGACGCCTGTGGTTGCGCAAGAGGTGATCATAAGTGTGACCGGCATCGGCATTGCTTACAATCAATGGTGCATCGAATCTTTGACCGTCTGTGAGAACAACCGCTTGCGCCGACCTGTTTTCAACAAGAATTTCATCCACTACGGCCTCTTGGTGGATCTGACCACCCTGGGCACGTACAACAGCTGCCATGGCATCAGCAATCTGTTGCACCCCGCCCATTGCGTAATGCACGCCGTAAGTTTTTTCCAAATGCGCCACAAGTGCGTAGATGGATGTGACATGCATCGGGTCGCCACCGATAAACAAGGGATGAAAGGAGAGGGCCATTCTGAGCCGCTCATCTTTGACGCGCCGCGCGGCCAGGCCATAGATCGAACGATCCGCCCGCAACATGGCAAATGTCGGCAGGACTTTTAGGGTTTCCCAAATCCGATGCATGGGTTCGGCCACCATGCCTTCATAGCCAATCACGTAGCGTTTTTGCGAGTCTTTCAAAAAGCGTTTGTACCCGGAAAGATCCGCTGGATTCAGCCTCTGGACTTCTGAATGCATCGTCTCATCATCGCCACTGGCACGAAAATATGACCCATCCGGCCAGCGAATCTCATAAAAAGGTTCGAGGGGCCGCAGATCCACATCTGTGTGAAAATCTCGGCCACAGGCGGTCCATAGGGACTCAAACACTTTCGGCATGGTCACAATCGTTGGCCCCAAATCAAATCGGTGGCCATCTTGTGCGATTGAGGAGCCACGGCCGCCCACCCGATCGAGCTTATCCAATACAGTGACCGCATAGCCCTTTGCGCCCAGCCGCATCGCTGCCGCCAACCCACCTAGGCCGGCGCCAATCACAACCGCGCGGTTGTCTTGGGTGCTGTGATCAGGGTTGGTCATAAATTTTTCGCCCGCCATCTGTCTAGAATTATTTACAACCATAGGTCTTATGAGCTTCCCAATGCAAGGATAATGTGTCAACATAATCTGACACATTTACCAGGTGCACAGGGCATGGCGCAGATCGTCACAATCAGTTTCTTTCGTTTTGGGTCCGTTCGCTCCCGACTTTGGGCCTTCGCCATGATGGGTTTGGCCAGAGGGCAAATGTCGCGCATTCCGGGTATTGGGTTTTGGAAATTACTTGGATCAGGCTCCGATGAGGGCTTTGCCCCCAAACCCAATGTGTCTGTCTACGCAGTGCTGGCAACTTGGCCGGATCGGCAAACCGCTGAGCGCAGCTTGCAAGAAAGCACCATCTTCGTGCGCTACCGTCAGCAGGCCATCGAACATTGGACCGTGTTTATGGAAGCGGAGACAGCACGGGGCAAATGGTCGGGCGCAACGCCATTTTCAACTACGAATCAAAGTCAGAATGGCCCGCTCGCGGTGATGACCCGCGCCACGTTGCGACCGCGAAACCTTATTCGATTTTGGCGGCGTGTTCCCAATATTTCGCAGGTGATCGGCCAAGATCCGAATGTTGTTTTCAAGATCGGTATTGGTGAAGTGCCCTGGCTCCAACAGGTGACCTTCTCCATATGGCCCAGCATCGAACATATGAACAATTTTGCGCGCAAAGGGCATCATGCACGGGCCATTCAAGCGGTGCGTATGGAGGGATGGTTCAAAGAAGAACTCTATGCGCGATTTACCCTTATCGCGGACACCGGCACTTGGGAGGGCGACTCCCCTATAAAAAAACTGGATATCTCATGAAGCAGCCTTTTCCTTTCTCAGCCATTGTCGGACAGTATGATATGAAACTGGCCATGGTGTTAACCGCTATTGATCCGTCGATTGCGGGGGTGCTCGTCTTTGGGGAACGTGGCACCGGCAAATCCACTGCAGTGCGGGCTTTGGCTGGGTTGTTGCCGCCGATCATAGCTGTGAAAGCCTGTCCGGTGAACAGCGCTGACGTCAAAGACTGCCCGGCATGGTGCGATGTATCCGATGCCACTGTCCAAAGCATTGCCACGCCCGTTGTGGATCTTCCTTTGGGCGCGTCAGAGGATCGTGTCACCGGGGCGCTCGATATTGAGAAAGCCTTAACCAAAGGTGAGAAAGCCTTTCAGCCCGGCCTATTTGCGCAAGCGAACCGGGGATATCTCTATATAGATGAGGTGAATCTTCTTGAAGATCACATTGTGGATCTTTTGCTGGACGTGGCGCAATCGGGTGAAAATGTCGTGGAACGCGAAGGACTTTCCATCCGCCACGCTGCGCGTTTTGTACTGGTTGGATCTGGCAACCCGGAAGAAGGTGAATTGCGACCACAATTGATGGATCGCTTTGGACTGTCGGTCGATGTGCTGTCCTCCACAGATATTGATGAAAGAATTGAAGTCATAAAGCGGCGTGACGCTTATGAGAACGATCATGAGGCCTTTATCGCGCATTGGCAGTCAGAAGATGCCACCTTGCGGGCGCGCATTGTTGCCGCGCGCGCAGCTTTGGCAAATTTGCAAACTCCCGATAGCGCCTTGCGCCGCGTCGCTGAGCTTTGCATCGCTCTGGGTTCGGATGGGTTGCGTGGGGAGTTAACACTCTTGAAAGCTGCCCGGGCCTTTGCTGCATTTGCTGGTGATGTGGCCGTGACCGACGATCATATCCGTAAGACCGCCGTGCTGGCCCTGCGTCATAGATTGCGCCGGGATCCTTTGGACGACTCTGGATCAAGCAGTCGCGTTGCGCGGACAGTCTCAGAAATTCTAGGCGATTGATATGACCCGTTGGGAGAGGGCGCAGCTGGCGATTACGCTCCTGGCCATAGATCCCCAAAGGCTTGGGGGTTTGGTCATTCGCGCGCGCGCCGGACCAGCTCAGGCCAAAATGCTTGCCGCTGTTCGATCGCTCGATATCACGACGGTTAAGTTGCAGCACCACATGACGCTTGAGGTTCTCAACGGCGATATTGATTTGACCGCCTCCTTGGTGGGGCGCCGATTGGTGAGACGCAAAAGTATCTTTGACTGCGCGTCGTCCTTGTTCCTTCTTCCTATGGCTGAGCGCTGCCCACCACAATTTTCTGCGCGGATTTGTCAAGCTTTGGAGGCGGGTCTTGGGCATGGTTTGATTGCCTTAGATGAAGGTGCGGAGGAGGGGGATTGCCTTCCAGCTGCGATGACAGATCGCCTGGCCTTTCATGTCATCCTCGACGACGTGGCCTTGCAAGATTTGTCATCCATCACATTGCCTAGCTCATTGGAAAAAATCCGCGCTGAGGTCCTTGGTGTGACATTGCCCGCTGAATTGAGGGAGGAGGCCGTTATCTTGGCCGCATCACTTGGCATTTCAAGCCTGCGTGCGCCGCTGCTTCTGGGATACGCAGCGCAAGCTCATGCTGCCCTGCACGCCCGCGATGCGGTGACGGAAGAAGATTTAAAAGTGGCTGTGATGCTGGTCTACCCACATCGAGCTACGCGTTTGCCGCAGGATCTGGAACCCGAAGTGCAACCTGATCAGGCAAACCCACCTGAGGCGCCCCAAGATCCAACGCAAGCTATACCGCCCAATAATCTAATGATCGAAGCTGTGAAGGCTGTCTTGCCGGCTGGTGTGTTGGCTCAGTTGCAAAGCACTGTAAAGCAACCCGCGTCTGGCTCGGGATCTGGCACGCGCCGCAAAGGAAATCATCGCGGGCGTCCCCTGCCGGCGAGGCTCGGCCCAAAAAACAGTGGAGCCCGGGTTGACCTCGTGGCCACCTTAAGGGCCGCAATTCCTTGGCAAACTCTGCGCAAGATCTCAAACCCTAAGGCCAGAGGGCCGATTTTTAAGACATCTGATTTGCGTCATAAACGCTATGAAATTCAATCAGATCGCCTGCTTATTTTTGCGGTAGATGCGTCAGGCTCCGCAGCTGTTGCGCGTTTGGCTGAGGCTAAAGGTGCGGTCGAACTGCTGCTTGGTGAGGCCTATGCCCGAAGGGATCATGTTGCACTTTACGCATTCCGCGGAGCAGAATCTGAGGCATTATTGCCGCCCACAAGATCACTGGTGCAAACCAAAAAGCGGCTGGCCGCGCTCCCCGGCGGAGGGGCCACACCTTTGGCTGCTGGATTGGCGGCGGCGTTTAACCTTGCGTTGCAAGAACGGCGCAATGGTCTGACGCCAACTTTGGTTTTGCTCACCGATGGGCGTGCCAATGTTGCCCTTGATGGATCCAATGACCGGGTCCAAGCAGCGATGGACGCATTGATGTTGGCTGGAAAAATTGCTGAGGCGCAGATCCCGGCCTTGGTGATCGATACTACAATCCGGCCAGAAAAAACGCTGCAAGCCCTGGCTGGGAAAATGCGGGCCAACTACATTGCTTTGCCCCGCTCAGATGCAAAATCGGTATCCGGTGCCGTCGCTTCAGCTTTGGCGCAATCGTGATGAACTGGCAGCAATCAAAGCATTATTGGCCCTTTGCGCACTATTCTCAGTTTACGCTGCAAAAACCGCATCTGTGGCATATTCAAGATATTGGAACTGGGCCGGTGATCTTGCTTATTCATGGAGCTGGCAGCACAACTCACAGTTGGCAACATCTTGTGCCGTTTTTAACAGACAAATACCGGGTGATTATGGTGGATTTGCCCGGGCAGGGTTTTACACGGCTGGGCGCACAGCAACGTTGCGGGTTGGATCATATGGCCGAAGACTTAACGGGCTGTTTGACAGCGCTTGATATCGCGCCCACGGTCATTATTGGCCACTCTGCCGGCGCAGCGATTGCTCTGCGCCTTGCGGAGCTTGCTACTTTTGACTGTAAGGTTATCGGAATCAATGCTGCGCTTGATCATTTCCGCGGTGTGGCGGGAGTTTTGTTTCCACTCTTGGCCAAGGCCATCGCGAACTTGCCGTTCTCAAGCAGCGTCCTGAGTAAAATTGCCGGTCATGAAGACACAGTCGATCGTATTCTCAAAGGTACGGGTTCAGATCTCGTTGAGGCGGATTTAAAATTCTACAAAGAATTGATGCGTAGCCGCTCTCATATTGGTGCCACCATGCAAATGATGTCCCAATGGGATCTTGAACCGCTTTTGGCGCGGCTGCCGAACCTGCAAACTGAGACACATTTGATCGCCTCTTCCAATGATCTGGCTGTGCCCTGCGCAACATCTCAAAGGGCCGCAGCTTTGCTGCCGAATGCAGATTACCGCGTTCTGTCCGATCTTGGGCATCTGGCGCATGAAGAGGACGCTGCCACCATTGCCGCTTGCATCGTTCCCTTGTTGGATTTCGGCAGCGCCTCAGTGAATAAAGCTGGTTGGGACGGGCAATCCCGCAGCCGGCCACCGGTATCAACCTGAAGTTGCTAATGTCATCTAAATCCCAAAAAACCTTGTATAAAAGGAGATTTTTGCATACGGTTTCCGCCCATGGGAAGCATTGATGTGACAGATTTAGATTTTGAACAGTTGGAGCCTCAAATCTTTGAGGCTGCGCGGTTGATGGAGATGCTGTCGCATCCTGCACGGCTCCGGATCCTTTGCACCATGCTGGGCGGGGAGAAAAGTGTTCAGGAATTGGCGATCAATGCCAGCCTGTCACAGCCGGCCATGTCGCACCATTTGCGCAAACTGCGCGACTCGGATTTGGTGAACACCCGACGCGACAAACAAACCATATACTATTCACTGAAAGGCGAGCAGGTGGCGGCGGTGTTGGAAGTCTTGCATTGCTTATACTGCAACGAGCTTATTCTTTAAGCGGCGCATGATCGGTAAATGTTTTTGCGGCTTCCTGATCTGATTGGCCTAGATCCTCCGGCTTCAAGAGCGGCGGGAGATCGGCAGCGCCCTGAGCCATATGACCGACGATCAAAGGCAGCATATCTGGGCTCACTGCCTCCGACATTGGTGGGCGTTTCCAAGCAATGCTGTCGATGGCTTCGCAATTGAGACAGACAGGCTCCCAATCGTGATCTACATGTCCACAATTTTCGCAAATCCATTGTGGGTCGCGCTGGGCGGAAATGGCTTGAGTCAAGAGCTGGCGTACAGATTGGTCATCGGCGCCGTCGCCGCGTTCGATGGCGGCGAGAATGGTCAGCGCGCGCATGGTTGGATCCGTCTTTGCAAGTTCTCCAAGCGCCCGCCGGGCCGCCTCAAAATCGGCCAGGGCCACATAAAGTTCAGCCATTAGCATTTTTGATTCCGGGTGAGAGTCTGTGCCTTTGGTAAACTGTTCAAACCGTTTGAGGCGGGCCGCGGGCTCCTCATCTGGGGCAAGGGCGGCAAAACCGGAAGCGAGTTCTCGATGCGGCACCAATTGCCAGGCTGCGCGCAGAATGCGGCTCGCCTGCTTCCCATTGTTTTGTTCCCGATGCCCTTCGGCGGCCAGTAGGGCTGCGGGCACCAAGCTGGGCGCAAGCTTGTTGGCTTCAACCGCATGGCTTTGTGCCTCTTGCAACTTGCCTTCAGCACGCAAATCACGGGCTTGGGAGAGGGCAAAAATCGCATCGCGGCGTTTGTGCACATCTTTTGGCAAAGTCCCATGTTTCAACTTGGCCGTCAGGGTTGCTCGTACCCCATGCCAATCTTCTTGGCCCGCTTGCAGCTTGAGTAAGACATCCTGCGTTTCGCCATGCTTCGGCTTGAGCGCAAAGGCATGTTCCGCCAATTTCAGCGCCAATTCTGTGTCGCCATCCTGCAAATGTTGTTGCAGCAAACCATAGGTGCCAACAAAACGGGTTTTGGGGTCTTTTAGCAATTTTTTGTAGGTTGTCTTAGCGGTCTGTCGATCCCCATTGGCCACGGCGGCCTGTGCCACGATCAAATTGGTCAGGTCAGGGCGGTTCAGTAGGCGATCGGCTTTTTTTGCCTTCGCCATTGCGTCGCGCCCTTCACCACTGGCCAGAGCCATTAACCCATCGGACAGCGCCTCAAATCCGCGGCGCTCGCGATTGCGATCGAAATAGCGCGACAGCGCGGTTTCATCGCCATTGATGAACCGCAGAAGCGCAATCACCAAACCCAAGAGTTTGAGCAAAAGCCAAAGGCTTATCAGCAAACCCAGAACCAGTAGGGCAGCTTGTAGCGCGCCGAAAGACAATTCAAAGCCAGAATATTGAATTGTGATGCCGCCTTTCGCTTCCATCAACCGGCCCGCGCCAAAGCTGACCAGCATCACCATGGCCACGAAACTTAAGATTTTTATGAGGGACCAAAGCATCCTATTTTCCTCAATTGCCGCTTAGGGTGGCTGACAATTCTGCGAGCGCATCTTGCACGGCCAGGCGGTTTTGTGCCGCGATGATCCAATCTTGCAGGTGATCTTGGCCAAGTAGCGGCAGGGCCGACAGCTCTGAAAGAGCCGCCTTCAGATCCCCGTCGGTGACCGCCGCTTGCGCGCGCGACAGCACAGACTCTGCTGACGTGCCCGGTTGTGGCTCCAAAGACCGGACCCCAAATTGGGCTTTCAGAAAGGCGAGCAGGCGGTTCTCTCCTGTCTGAGGCCCTTCGGCCAGGCGTATCGCCTTCAAAGCGGCTCGCGCGGCTTGGGTGAATTTATCTTGCAAATCTTCCAATTGAGACACGCCATTTTTGGCATGGGCTTGTAGGGCTTTGGGCAGATCAAGATCTGTCGTAGCGATCAAATCAGAAAGGGCAGCTTGATAGCCGGCACCATTTTTGGCCGCGGCTCTGATGGCATTGAGCGCTGCGGTGATGGTGCTGATCCGCGTCTGGGCGTTGGTGGTTTTTTGCAGCTCCTCTGCTTTGGTTTTTTTGTGCTCTATCTGTGCGCTTGCTGATTGAGCCACCTCTGCCAGATCGCTGCGCAATTGCGCCAGTTCGCTTTCGTAGGCTTCGATTGCTTGGGGAGAGACGTTTTGCGTTAACGGCTGCTTTTCCACTTCCACCAGTCGACCTGCCAGCGCTTGCAGCTGTGCTTCAATCGAAGCTTGCCTTTGGTCGATGTCACTGCGGAGCGCTTCAATGGCCTCTGTCATCGCAAAAATTGTGTCTGTGTGATCTTTCGGCGTGGGCTTGGCTTCGATTTGTTTAATCTGTGCCCCCTGCTGCGCCAGTTGCTTGGACAGAGTGTCTTGCGCAGACAGGATGGGCGCCAGAGGATCTGATCGGTTAAGATAGGCAGGCAGGACAGCGACGCCAAAGCCTATTCCGCCGGCTAAAACTCCACCGGCCAAAAAGGGAAATATGCCCTGAAAATTCAGGTTACTGGAGTTGTCGGGTGCCGGCGAGGTTTCTGGCGGAACGAATGCAGGTTCTGAGTGCTCCACCAGTTCAGCATCCTCAATGGGCCGCTTGGTTGCGTCTGTGGGATCTTTATCTGACACGATCTGTACCTTTTGCCTCTTGCCCTCTTTTCAAACCTATCCGCCCGGGTAAAATCTCTCAACCACTCTTCACACCCATGAGCGGTGTTATGACTGCCATCATGGCTTGGCGGTTGGGACGGGCGGCTGTGGTGATCTGACCAAAGCCGGCCTCGTGGCACAGCGCCGCGATGGCGGGGCTCAACGCCACAGCCCAATGTGGGCGCCAATCCAATGCAATTTTCCCGAGAAGTCTGGCGCTGCGGGCTGAGAAAATTGGCAGAATAACTGGTGAGAATTGACGCAATTTTTCATGGGTTTCTGCCTGTAATGGAAGCGCGATTTGCTCATAGACCACAAGGTTTTCAACTCGCAAAGAAGTGCTGCGAAAATGCTTCGCCATGTCGAGGGTGGTATGGGTGCCGCGCAGATGCAGCAGCGGTCCCTCGTGGCTCCGTGTTGGCAGGGCGTCGCATAGGGCTTTGGCGGTATCGGCCAAATGGTATGCGTTCAACCCCAGAGCGCGCGCATCTTGGCTGGTGGAGTGTCCAACGCAATAGCAAGGCAATTGTGATCCGCGCAGTGCGGTGGGCAAATATGAAAGGGCGTTGGCGGAGGTGATGATCAACCCCGTGTAAACTGGGATGTCACAGTGCGCCTCGACCGGCGCAATTTTCATGATTGGGTCAATTATGATTTGATCTGGCTGCACACCTTGCGCGGTAAGCTCATCCGCAAGATGATGTGTCTGGGCTTGGGGGCGTGTGAGCAATATTTTGGGCAATCATCCACCGTAGGATTGAGCAGGAACTGCAAGGATGTTAGGTCTTGGGACAAATTTGCGCAACAGGGGCCGAACAATGAGCATATCAAAGGTTGTGTCATGACGGTGTGCATTCTGGGGGCCGGCGCCTTTGGTACGGCACTGGCGGTTGCACTGTCGGACCGCCATGACGTTCGCCTCTGGGGCCGTGATAGGGTTGCGCTCCGTGAGATAGCGCAGAGCCGTCAATCAGCTCGGTTGCCAAATGTAAACTTAGTCGAAAATATTACTGTGACCGCTGAGGCCAAAACCGCTTTACAGGGCGCAGACTTCATATTGCGCGCTATTCCTTTACAAGCCACCCATGTGGCCTTGAGCGATCTCGCGCCGTTGTTTGCTGGTCAGCCTTTAATTGGGTGCAGCAAGGGGGTGGATCTGACAACCGGTCTCGGGGGCTATTCGGTGTTGCGATCGGTTTATAAAATAGGCCCTTCGGGGTTGCTAACGGGACCAAGCTTTGCTTTAGATATCGCCAGTGGCCTGCCAACAGCTTTGACCCTTGCCGCTGAAGGGCAAGAGGATGTCAGTGCGTGGCAAGCGGCGTTATCCACAGAAACATTGCGACTTTATACCTCTGGGGATCCCGTTGGAGCTGAGCTTGGTGGGGCGTTGAAAAATGTCATAGCAATTGCCTGTGGTGCCACCATTGGCGCGGGTCTTGGGCAGAGCGCACGGGCGGCGCTGATCACGCGCGGACAGGCCGAAATTATGCGCTATGCCGTGAAACTTGGCGCGCAGCCAGAAACTTTGGCGGGTCTGTCTGGCTTTGGTGATCTTTGCCTCACCTGCACATCAGAAAAATCACGGAACTATCAATTCGGCCTGGCTCTTGGGCAGGGCCAGGTTTTTGATAACGCCGTTACTGTAGAAGGCAGGGCCACAGCTTTGGCCCTTTTGCCTATTATGGAGCGGCTTGATATCGATATGCCGATTACAAAAGCGGTTGCGGGCTTGTGTTTGGGTACGGTAACCGTAGCGCAAGCATTAGCAGCTCTCATGGCGCGGCCGCTCAGAAAGGAAATATAATGCGTATTGCTGTCATCACCCGCGACAAACCGGGACATTTACACCTGCGTGTGGAGACGCGTGACGAGCATTTGGCCTATATTGAGGATACCGGCATTGTTGAAATGGCGGGTCCATTTTTGGACGATGCGGAGCAAATGTGCGGATCGCTGATTGTTCTGGAAGTTAAAACTATGGCCGCAGCACAGACTTGGGCTGAAAATGATCCCTATAACAAGGCTGGATTGTTCGAAAGTGTGACGCTCAGCCAGTGGAAGAAAGTCATTGGCTAATGGCCTATTGGTTGTTCAAATCAGAGCCAAGTACCTTGTTCTGGGCAGATCAACAGTCGAAAAGGACGCTCGGAGAAGAATGGGACGGCGCTTGGCATTGTGGAAGTCTGCGCACTGTCGCATCAAGATAGTACAGCCGAGGATCCATGGTAGAATTGTGTTGATATCCGCGCTGTTAGATCATTGGCCAAACCTGTCACATTGCACATGTATTAAGAAAATTCTCGATCGGCGGATATGGCTTTGGTGAAATATACATGGTTTTCGATGCAACCGGTTTGTGCCAAAGAGTGGTAAATCATACTTGAGCTGTCGGAGCGGTGAGCCGCGCACTTGGCGCAACCATTTATATACATTTGTTTTAAACATTCACTTATCGTGACACGTAAACATAAAATGAAAATTTTCAATGTATTTGTGGCGGCGGCTGCATCATTTGTCTTTGGTGCCGTTAGGCATATGGTTTTGTCTGACCCATAGATGACCGCTTCTGGTGCGCGCGAGACACAGATGGCAAAGCGTTGAATGCTTCAAACCCATGCCTCTGTATTCTAAGTGCGATCTTGGCAGTTCTGGTCGCAGGGATAATTCGCAAAGTGCTTACGGCCAGTGGCGTGCCCTCAGTATCTGCGGGCGCGATCCAAGGGTTTGGTATTGCGACGTTTTTCATAGTGCTCTAGATGGTGATGAACAATGAATTTTCTGGTAAGCCGGTTCAATTTACTGTCATTGATGGTGGCTATGCTATGATCGGTTGCACCCGTGTGAGCGCCGTTTAAATGGCGTTTTGATCCTGAGATTTGATCGGTGTTACAGACAAATTATGCAAGCTTAGCCCTTGATCTTTCAGGTCCAAAGCTACTATGCAACGGAAACGTTAAGAGGAGCACTTGAGATGACCAGAGCCCTAACCCGAATTCAGGAATTCCTTAAGTTGGAAGCCAGCGCCGGTTTGGTGCTGATGGCCATGGCGCTCTTAGCCATGCTCTTTGCCAACACCGCCCTCGCTCCAATCTATTCTGGAATATTGGACACCAATGTTCGGATCGGAATCGCTAGTTTTGAGATTTCAAAACCAGCACTCCTGTGGATCAATGATGGGCTTATGGCAATTTTCTTCTTTCTGGTAGGGCTTGAGATCAAACGTGAGGTTCTCGCCGGAGAGCTGTCTAGCTTTGATAAGGCTGCCCTGCCGATCATAGCTGCACTTGGCGGAATGGCTGTACCTGGTTTAGTGTATTATTTCATCAACTCGGGATCCCCGGAAACCCTGGTGGGTTGGGCTATTCCAACGGCAACAGATATCGCTTTTGCGCTTGGAATTTTGGCTTTGGTTGGTAGCCGCGCACCTTTGGCGCTGAAAGTCTTCCTCTTGGCCGTAGCCATTATTGATGATCTTGGCGCAATTGTCATTATTGCGGTATTTTATACCTCAGAGCTGTCTACCAATGCGCTGATCCTTGCTCTACTTGGGTTTGCATCAGCTGTCGGCTTGAACCGCATAGGGGTGAAACGCGCGGCGCCATATGTTTTAATTGGCGTATTGATGTGGGTTTTTGTTTTGAAATCTGGTGTGCATGCGACCCTGGCCGGAGTGATGATCGCCTTAACCGTTCCGATGAAGCGCGAGGATGGCGACCACTCCTTGCTCCACCATCTTGAGCATGGACTGCATCCGTGGGTTGCCTATATGATTTTACCGATTTTTGCATTTGCCAATGCAGGGGTGTCACTCACGGGTTTGTCCTGGTCCGATTTTGCACAGCCTGTGACCTTGGGTATTGCTGCTGGACTGTTCATCGGAAAGCAGATTGGAGTTATGGGTGCGACAATTCTTGCCGTCAAAACTGGGTTTGCGCGGTTGCCAGCGGGTGTCACCTGGCGGCATATATATGGTATCGCTGCGCTGACGGGGGTGGGTTTTACCATGAGCCTTTTCATTGGATCTCTGGCCTTCGGTACGGATGACAAGATGAATGCCGTGCGCTTGGGTGTTTTGCTCGGTTCTGTGGTGTCGGGTCTATTTGGCTATGTAATTTTGCGCAGCGCGCCACAAAAAACGTCTGTAGCAAAAGGTGAGGTTACATGAAGCTAAGATTCTTTGGGCATTAATGATTTTGGTCAAACTGCACCACAAGAATGTAATAGTTTTAATGCTGAGACTGACTAAACATGGCTCGCTATTTCGACCTCCACAGTTCTGAGTGTACTGCATGCCCTAATGGGCAATAAAGATGTCTTGGCCTGCCGTGATCAAGATGAGCTGGACGCATTTGTACGGCAGAAAATTATGTTAGTTGCTTCGCTGGAGCCCTTTAAGTTGTCGTCACAGGCGTAGTTTCTGTGTCCGAAATCCTGGAGGGTGAGTCTTTATTCCTTATATTTTGATGTTTCTTGGTCAATAACGGCTGTGAGTTGCCCATAAATTCTACGATAGTGTACAAAAATGACAAAAATTTCACCAATTTTCTATTTTTATATACAAAAAGTATTACCCTTTGTGATAAAAATATTTGTGACAAAGTGACTATTGCCGCAAAAAACCTGCACTGGTTGAACGACCAACCGCGATTTCAGGGAGGAAAACATGAAATCTCTATTTAACACAGTGGCTGCTTTTGCAGTTGCCACAACTGGGGCAACAGCTGTCTCAGCTCAAGATCTTACCATTGCGATCGTGAACAACGGTCACATGATCAACATGCAAAAAGTTGCTGAGGCATACACAGCCGAAACCGGCGTAAACCTGAACTGGGTATCTTTGGAAGAAGGCGTTTTGCGCGAGCAGGTTACTTCTGACACAGCCACCGGTGGTGGTCAGTACGACATCATCAACATCGGCATGCAAGAAGCTCCAATCTGGGGTGCTGCTGGTTGGATTGAGCCGCTGAACTTCGGCGCTGAGTATGACGTTGACGACATGCTGCCAGCAATGCGCAACGGTTTGTCTCACAACGGCACATTGTATGCGGCACCATTTTATGGCGAATCTTCAATGGTCATGTACCGTAAAGATTTGACTGATGCTGCTGGCGTTGTCGTGCGTGACAACGACTCATGGGCAAATGTTAAAGGTGCTGCAATGGCAATGCACGACCCAGACAATGGCGTTTATGGTGCTTGTTTGCGCGGTAAGCCCGGTTGGGGCGACAACATGGCGTTCATCACTACTGTTGTGAACTCTTTTGGTGGCGCTTGGTTTGACGCGGACATGCGTCCTGCTTTGGACTCGGCCGCATGGAACGAAGCTATAAACTTCTATGTTGATCTGCTTGGTAACTACGGACCTCCAGGTTCAGAAGGTAACTCCTTCAACGAGATCCTGGCTTTGTACAACGAAGGCAAATGTGGCATGTGGATTGACGCCACAATCGCAGCATCTTTCTTGAAAGTTGACGGCGTTGCTTATGCGCAATCTCCAAATGCTGGTAACCCAGTGGGTGCAAACTGGTTGTGGGCTTGGGCAATGGCTGTTCCTACAGGTTCGCCAAACTCAGAAGCAGCACATGCGTTCATCGAGTGGGCGACTTCAAAAGCATACATCCAAGCTGTAGCAAACCACCCAGATTTTGGCTGGGCCTCTGTTCCAACAGGTACACGTGCTTCCACATATGCTTATCCTGAGTTCCAGGCCGTTGCAGGATTTGCAGCAGCTGAAATGGCAGCGATTGAATCCGCAGCTCCTGCTGCAACAGATGTGAAACCATACGTTGGTGTTCAGTTTGCGGCGATTCCTGAATTCCCAGAAGTGGGCTCAGCTGTTGCGCAAGAAATGGCTGCTGCATTGTCCGGTGCAAAATCAGTAGAAGACGCTTTGGCTGCGGCTCAAGCCGCCGCTGTTTCCATCATGGATGAAGCAGGCTACTAATCGGTTCCTACCGATGAAAGAGGAGGCGGTGTGCCCAGCATGCCGCCTCCCTTACACTTTTACTCTACTAGAGTATTAAAACCAATCCTCATATCCAAGGATGTCCTTCCCATGGCCAACCGCACGCTTCCAAGATTGTTGCAAGCCCCCGCAGTTTTAATGCTGCTGATGTGGATGCTGGTACCACTGGGAATGACACTGTTTTTCTCGTTTATTCGGTATGTTCTGAATAGCTTGCGCCGACCAGAATGGACCACCCCTTCCATCGAGAATTGGCGTGGCTTGGGAAACTATAAGTATGTGCTCGATGCCAAAGATTTTTGGTTTGCAATACAAAATAGTGTTTTCATCGTTGTCAGCATTTTGATCTTAACCGTTGTCTTTGGGTTGTTGATTGCCGTTTTGGTAAACCGCAGCTTCCCTGGGCGGGGTATTGTGCGAGTCTTGCTGATCTCACCGTTTTTTGTGATGCCCGCTGTGAACGCGGTGCTCTGGATTAATATGATCTTGGATCCAGTCTTGGGTCTCAATGGCCTCGCGGTTGCCGGGATCAACGATCTCGTTGTTGGTCTGCGAGAGTTTCCGCTTATTGGACAATTTTTCTCGATGTGGCCTGAGCTTAAGCCAATCTCTTTCCGCGCTAGCCAGACTTCTGCCTATGCTGTGATCATGATGGTCACATGGCAATGGACGCCCTTCGCAGTTCTTATTTTTATGACGTCCTTGCAGTCTGAAGATGAATCACAAAAAGAGGCGGCCATGCTCGATGGTGCCAGTGCCTGGTCGCAGTTCATCAATCTCACCGTTCCGCATTTGGCCCGTCCCATTGCCATTGTGGTGATGATTCAATCAATTTTTCATCTGTCGCTCTATGCGGAGATTGAGATTGTTAGCCGCGGGAACGGGAACAAAAACTTGCCATATTTGATCGGTGAATTCACATCGAATAATATTGGTGCTGCGAGTGCCACTGGCATTTTCGCCGTAATTCTTGCCAATATCATCGCAATATTCTTGTTGCGCATGGTTGGCAAAAGCTTGATGGATTAGGATATAAACCATGGCTGCAGTCGCACAAACCACTCCCTTGAGCAGAATTCTTTGGCCGGCCTTGGCTTGGATCATTGCCCTGATCTTTTTCTTTCCGATTTTTTGGTTGGTTTTCACCAGCTTTAAGACCGATGCCGATGCGGTGAAGCCAGAGCATTTATTTTTCTTCACGCCGACCTTGGAAAACTACGCCAATATGACCGAAAACTATGACTATTGGCGCTTTGCGATCAATTCGGTCATCACTGCCACATTCGCGACTGCTTTCGCGCTGGCTGTTGGCGTGCCGGCGGCCTATGCGATGGCGTTCGATCCAAGCCGCCACACCAAGGATATTTTGGTCTGGATGCTGTCGACCAAAATGCTCCCCGCGGCTGCGGTTCTGTATCCCATGACGTTTTTGACCAAAAATATGCTTGGTCTCTTTGACACCCATTTTCTGATTATCGTGGTGCTTTGCTTGATTAACCTGCCAATCGTGATCTGGATGCTTTTCACCTATTTCAAAGAAATTCCGAAAGACATCATCGAAGCGGGTAAAATGGATGGGGTGAGCACCTGGGGCGAGATCAAGGACATTTTGATCCCGCTGGCTTGGGGCGGCATTGCCTCAACCGCACTTTTGACGTTTATTTTTTGCTGGAATGAGGCCTACTGGACTGTACGTCTCACCACTATTGATGCGGCGACCCTGTCAAAACTCATTGAGGGCAACCGAGCGCCTGAGGGCTTGTTCTTTGGTCGCCTTTCGGCGGTATCAACGGCTGCTGTTGGTCCAATCGTTGTTTTAGGGTGGTTTTGCCAAAAGCAACTGGTCCAGGGTCTTACCTTTGGAGCGGTTAAATAATGTTACGAGGTTTGGCCATCATGTCGTCGCTGGCTGCAGATCGTAACGGCGGGCTGGGGTGAGCCATGTCTATTATCCAGCCAGAAATTGAGTTCGTTGACAGATCCACGAGGAGCATCCGCTATTTAGAGCACGGTCTGCCGACAGATTTGTGCCGCTGGCACAGTCATGAAGAATATGAGCTGCATTTTATCGCAGAAACCCGCGGCAAGGCCTTTGTGGGGGATTACATCGGCGATTTTGGACCCGGTGCGCTCTATCTCACTGGACCGAACTTACCACATAATTGGGTGACGGATGATGTCTGGGCGCGTGAAGTCAAGATCCGTGACATGTTGGTTCAATTTAATCAATCCAGCTTTGACGCGTTGAAAACGGCCTTTCCTGAATTTGCCGATATGCAGCGCATGTTGACCCTATCGCAATCTGGGATTGAGTTTGTTGGGTTTAACCCAACTTTCGCACGCGGCCATATGGAAGCGATTCGTGACGCCCGTGGGCCAGATCGGATTGTGGCGTTTTTGCGCCTCATGGTGCGAGTGAATGAACATGCCGAAAAGAAGGTGCTTTCTGTAAGCAAGATGGTTCAGACGGACGGCAATGGAAAACAGGCACGTATTGGTGAGGTTATTGATTTTGTTATTAATAATTTTGCGGAAGATATCCCTGTTGAGCGCGCTGCTGCAATTGCACGCATGTCTCCCGCGGCGTTTTCGCGCAACTTTCAAGCGACCACTGGTCATCGATTTGTTGAATTTGTGACCCGCATCAGAATTGGACAGGCCTGCGGCATGCTCTATGCCACCGATGCGCAGGTCTCGTCGATTTGCTTCGATGTTGGATTTCAAAACCTGGCAAATTTCAATCGCCATTTCTTAAAGATGAAGCAAATGACCCCCACGGAATATCGGCAAACTGCTCAAGCCGATCTAGCCCCCAATTTAGGAGTTGTCTCATGAACCGAATGTCTTCTCCTGCCTTATTTGAGACACGCTATGATCGCTCCGCTTGCGAAATCGGCATTGTGCACTTGGGCTTTGGTGCCTTTCATAGAGCGCATCAGGCGCTTTATGTCGATGATTACATGGATCAAACAGGTGATTTGCGCTGGGGTATCGCAGCGGTCAATCTGCGGGCTGCGGAATCATATAATTTTGCCCACCTTAACGAGGCAAGTCATGGCTATGTGCTGAAATCCATGTCCAGCTGCGGGGATGTGAATTTCCGCCGCGTGCGGTCGCATGTGAAGTTTTCTGACTGGGCGGATGACGCTGAGGAAGCCGAGGCGCTATTGGCGCGTCCTTCGGTGCATATGGTGACGATCACAGTGACTGAAAGTGGCTACTATATGGACGAAACCGGGGCGCTAAACCCTGAAGATCCCAGCATAGTTGCAGAGCTTGGTGGGGGCGTACCGCGCACTGTCTATGCCTATTTGACCCGCGCTTTGGCCCGGCGGAAAGCGGAGGAATTGGGCGGAATTTCGATTTTATGCTGTGATAATATTCGGCGAAATGGCAAAATGTTACAGCGCAACCTTTTTGCCTATCTCGATTTGATTGGTGCCGAGGATCTCGTTGAATGGGTGCGCACTTGCGTCACGTTTCCTTGTTCCATGGTTGATCGGATCACACCGCGTAGCACTGAGGCTTTGCAAAGCGAAGTGGACGCGCTCTTTGGCCCTGGCCCGTTCTCCCCGGTGATGGCCGAAGATTTTACGCAATGGGTGGTGGACGATAATTTCGCCGCTGCGCGACCCGATCTAACGAAGACGGGTGTCACTTTCGCTAAGAATGTTGACCCCTATGAGGAAGCAAAAATTCGCATTCTCAATGGCGGTCATACCTGCTTGGCGTATTTGGGGGCTTTGGCCGGACATCACACTTTTGATCAGGCGATGGCCGATCCTGAGCTCTTTGCGCATTTTGAAGAATTTGAACGCAGTGAAGTCTTGCCTGCCTTGGTGGAAGAGCTGCCGTTCGACAAAAACCTCTATTTAGATCAGATCATCACACGGTTCAAAAATGCATCCATTGGGGATACCGTTGAGCGGATTTGTGCGGATGGATATCTGAAGTTTCCAATCTTCATTCATCCAACCCTTGTGGGATGCCTGAAACAGGGAATTTTGCCGCGGGCTGGTCTGCGCGCAATTGCGAGCTGGTATGTCTTTTGTAAGCATATCGAGGCTGGCACACTGCCAATCGCCTATGGGGAACCATATTGGGACAATCTGCGCGAGCTGTTGCAGGACGGTCAAGTCGATCGTTTTGCGCGATCCGCTTCGCTTTGGGGCACCCTGCCGCAGGACCACCCAGAATTTATGACAGCGTTGATTGCTGCAATCACAGAAATGGAAAAAAAATGGCCAGTCTAAAAATTCGTGACGTGAAAAAATCTTATGGTGATCTTCAGGTCATGCATGGTGTGGACTTGGATGTTGAAGAAGGCGAATTTGTTGTTTTCGTTGGGCCATCAGGCTGTGGCAAGTCGACGTTGCTGCGGATGATCGCGGGTTTGGAAGAGGTCACCTCCGGAGATATTTCCATTGGCGACAGTGTTGTAAATGACGTGGCGCCGGCCAAGCGCGGCGTGGCAATGGTGTTCCAATCCTATGCGCTCTATCCGCATATGACTGTGTTTAACAATATGGCTTTTGGTCTGAAGCAGGCGAAAACGCCGACAAAGGAGATCGATCGCCGGGTGCGCGAAGCCGCGGAAGTGCTTCAAATCACGGATTATCTGGACCGCAGCCCGCGTAACTTGTCGGGTGGACAGCGTCAGCGTGTGGCGATTGGCCGGGCAATTGTTCGGGATCCCGAGGTATTTTTGTTTGACGAACCCTTGTCCAATCTCGATGCCGCTTTGCGCGTGCAAACCCGTTTGGAAATTGCCCGTTTGCATGAGCGCTTAAAGTCTACGATGATCTATGTAACCCATGACCAGGTAGAGGCTATGACTCTCGCTGACAAAATTGTCGTCATGCGGGCCGGCCGGGTTGAGCAGATTGGCTCTCCCATTGATCTTTATCGTAACCCAGCAAATGCTTTTGTGGCGCAATTTATCGGCAGTCCGAAGATGAATTTTTTCACTGAAGAAGATTTAGCCAAAAACGGCAAAAAGTCTTTGCCAGCAGCGGCCAGTGGCGCGCATATTGGCATTCGTCCAGAGCATCTGACGGCCTGTACCGAGGCTAAGGCGATTGTCGGGGGGACATTGGATTTGGTGGAGCAATTGGGCGAATATGCTTTGGTTCACTTGGTAGGAGCCTCTGGCGAGGCCTTTATTGTGAAAATGGAGCATCCACCGACAACTGGAAAAGGCGAAACCATGTGGTTCACAGCGCAGAGTAATGCTCTGCACCTGTTTGACCAAAGCTCGGGTTTGCGAATCGACGCCGCTAGCGCGTCCAGTTGATAGTGGCGCATCACGTCCTGTGATGCTTTTGAGGATGCATAGTCACCACGCCATATGTGGGGAAATGCCCTCTGTATGAGAGATAATATCAGCGCTAGGCCTGAGGCTTTAGGCCTGCGCATGTGAGAAGGATGGGTTCACCAAAGTATGGGTCAGAACTCGATCATCGAGCCGGGCCTCATCGTAGAACTGGTTCGTATTTTGAACGAAATCCGTCTGTCCGTTACTGCCCTGTGCCAGAAATCCTGGGACGTGAGCAAATGCCATAACAGAGGCGTTTTTATAATCGGGAGTGCGGCCAAACATACCATTGGACCATGTGGCTCATTCATAGGATGCGCGGCTGCGCCGCACCACATCGTCCTTGGACTTGGGCACCAAGTGGGAGACGACGCAACGAATGCCCGCGGCGTCTTCATAGGTCACGATATCGCAGTAGGCCGGTTCATGTTGTCGATCCAAAAACCTGCCAAAGAAGCCGCGCCGCCGGCCATGCCCGGCTCAAAGGTCACATCCTGAACCCGCGCCCCGCGCGTCCAAATTTCAAGACTATCGCGCAGCCCCGAAAGATACTGCGCTCCAGTTCTGGTTTAAGCGTTTTTCATGCCAAATTCTATTTCTCTTCGAGTTCTCATAACTTGTCTATAATTGGATTCAACTCAGCCCATTCAGCCGCTGTCACGCGTCGCGGTAAATCTGCTCGAAAGCGGTCTGCTGTGGGCATCATATGCTCCATAAAGGCGCGCCCCTTTTGGGTGGGGATGATATTCACATGGCGGTGATCTTCGTTAGAGCGCAGGCACCCAATGAGGTTTTTCTTCTTGAGCCGATCTAGAATTCCGACCAATGAGGGCGGGGGAAAAAGGGTGATCTGCGAGATCGGCGCTGAGGTGAGATGCTGTTTTTCCCAAAGCGCGCGCAGAACCCGCCACTGCTGGTCCGTCAGATCATTCTTTTGAAACAGACGCCGATAGCTAGGCATCACCCGGTCTTAAGAGCGGGTGAGGATGATTGGCAGGCTGTCTAGAAATTTTGGCATTTACCAC
>Ga0213861_10000571_pt1 | contig 32326 bp, 24 predicted proteins | sample PICome_4_FD_160110 | JGI IMG/M metagenome (GOLD analysis project Ga0213861, IMG submission 160110) | Coastal seawater microbial communities near Pivers Island, North Carolina, United States - PICO131 | ecosystem: Environmental > Aquatic > Marine > Coastal | place: USA: North Carolina... | reverse complement strand
AATTACTGTCAGAAGCACCGTCCGAATCACTTTGCACGCTATGATCACTACCCAAAGCACTGCCCAAAGCACTTTGCCAGGTAAAATCACTGTTTGAATTACTGTCAGAAGCACCGTCCGAATCACTGCCCGAAGCACTTTGGAATTTAATTTCTCCTCCTTGAAAAGGATCACCGCCCAAATCACTACCCAAAGCACTGCTCGAAGCACCGCCCAAATCACTACCCAAAGCACTGCTCGAAGCACCGCCCAAATCACTACCCAAAGCACTGCTCGAAGCACCGCCCAAATCACTACCCAAAGCACTGCCCAAGCTGGGGCCTTCAGACGGAATGACATCAACAGGTCCGCCGGTAAGATCTGCGCTTTTGTGGGCACCGCACTTGAGGATAGACACAGCTGTATGTGGTGCCAAAGAGTCCCGGACCAATTTTTCCTGGCGTTGCCATAACCACGCGTCCAATTTGTCTTTCCGACTATCGTACTTGATGCGATCTCTTAACATATTTCTAAGCATGTCGATGTACTCTTCGGAAGTGTTGCCTTTAGCTTCACGAAGCAAGTTTTCCAACTCTTTTTTGTGGACATGTCGGTCGTGATGCAGCTTGCGAAAACAGTTCCATATGAAAGCGTTCAAAAGTCTCGCTGCATGGATTAGCCAACGCTCAGCATTGGGATCAGCTAGTGCTGACGCTCCATCACTGAGAACTCCAACATTAACCCCCATTAGGCTTTGTGTGCGCTTGTCCATTGCTTCCCACTCAGATGCGTCAAGCATATCCTTTCGAGAATTGTATTTGTCGCGATTTGTGATCATTTCTTCAATCATTGTTAGGAAGTTATCGCTTGCTCCTGAGGACGCGGCCTCCATATATGCGTTAGCAAGAGTGCTCATGTGCAGACTACGGTCATGTTGTACGTTTCTTCGCAGGTTATATGAATTTTGGTCATACTTTTTGATGACAGATGCCAAAGGAATACTTTGAGACATTGTGAGTAAAAACTTAACAAACAGTTCTTTATTGTGACAAAACATTTTTTTGAGCTTCAACCGCGTAATTTAAAAATTACCTTACCGCTCGATTTATACAAATACCTTATAATTGCGCCACTAGGATAACACATAAAAATTTGGTTTATTAGAGAGGGAACTCGTCCCGTGCTACCCATATCCAGGGCGCCTAGTATACAGACTTTGGTTAGAGGACCATCAACAACAAACAAAGGAATAGCTTAACCTTAAACGGTAGGCTCAATGCAAACCGAGTCGATAAAAATATTTCTGTATTCTGTTGTCGTAATGCGTAAAGTTAAACTGTTTTGCTTCCCATTAAAGTTGTACAGAACGCTGGTAGCCTTTAACGTAGGACCAGCAAACATCCGAAGAGTTAATCCAGCCATTTTCCCTTGTGGCCAAAATGCCCTCCGTGGTAGTATAGGAGGGTTAAAAGAGGTACAGGGTGTGTTTGGAACCAACGGAATGCGCGCAAGAATGCCGTCATCTGGATAGCACTTCTCCAACTCGGCAGCAACAACGTCAATGTATTGTACGCACGCAAGAGAATGTTTGTGAGGGGCAGTGATTGTGGTGACTACCGGTTGTGTGTCTTCGGGGTCAAACCCGTACAGTGTGCTCACACAGCAATTCGGATTAAATTGCTTTGAAAATAATAACTGAAATGTAGCGGCACCCGATGTACGTGTAAACACAAACTTCGACAACAGCGGAGGTGAAGGGACACTCGTCACGGCGTATGTATTCATCAAAACAGACACATTAAGCTCCGCTGTTACAGCTGATTCGAGCTCTGAAACGGTATAATCTCCAACCGGTAACGTGATCGCTATTGGAAGTCCTCCGTTTTCGCTAATAAAAAGTGTTTGGTTACATGTGTCCACCACGTACTGGCTCTGTGGAAATTGAGCCTGCAAAACATCAACGGCTACAACATTTCGCAATAGAGTGGGAAACGGAAAAAAGTACTCCTGCGTAGTTGGCCATCTTTCCACATCTCTGGACGCCGAGTCCACATGAATGATAAACTCCTTGAAATTGCGTTTTAAATTTGAGTCCGGATCTTGCAACAGTCTGTGCGGCTCAAAAAACCTATAGTCCTCTTCATTGGTGGGCGCCTCAGGCGGTACTAAACAATCTTCAGAAGATTTCGCGGATTTCGGAGCCTTCTGCCACGACGTATTAGTGTCTCGCTGCTCTGCGCGCCTTTTTGCAAGTATACCTGGGTAAAATGTCGACGCATGTTTAGGTTGACTTCTCTTCAGACGTGGAGAGGTCTCTAAGGTATATTTTGCTTTATCAAGCAGCTTTTTAGATTGATAAAACTTGCTTAGTGTTATGGCTAAAAATATGACAAGTGCAATAACAATAAATACAATGATAACCAAAACCGTATTTTTTCTATTCGGAAACGTAGCTGGTGCTATAGACATTGACATTGGCTCGTGTATAACTGTTTCCATTTGTACTTAGAATTTACAACTTACTTTTATTATTTTGTCCACCCGTATTCGTTACTTACGACCAATTAACAAATTAGTTTTTGATGAAAATGATTTTTAACAATATAAAAATAAATAAATATTTTATCTCAGTTTAACTTTTTGGTGATGTGTGAATGATTAATCTCAGTTTAACTTTTTGGAGATGTGTGAATGATTTAATTTGAAGTACTAATATTTTTAAACAAAGTCAGCATCTTCACTGTCATCTTGTTCTGAAGAATCATTATCGGGGAATAAATTTTGAACTTCACTAACGTCTTCTAGCATTAAACGTTTGTAATTTGGGTCAATGTATACTTCTTCTGTTCGTCTTCCTCTGTTTGCTCTGTTAAATGTTCGTGTAGGTAAGGGGTCACTTTTACCAATTGTTGAAGTATGTACATCAGTGTTGGTGTCTTCGTCAGTCTCATCCTCCGTCGGCCACTCATCTTCTTCTCCATCACTATCTGCAGTATTGGAAGAATTGGAAGACATGGACGCGTCATTGACTATAAAGTCAACTAAGCTGCCAACATCATCATCTGATTCATCATTTGATTCATCATCTGATTCATCATCTGTATAATCATCATCTGTATATTCATCATCTGTATATTCATCATTTGTATTTTCACTAAAACAATTTTTGCTTGGACTTGCCTTTTCTTCCACTGTGTTTTCTGACGTTTGAGTAGTTGTATCCTGTAATTGTTTTCTAAAGCGTTTGTTGGGTTCACCGGAAGAAACACTTGATTCGTGCGGGCGTTTACTCATTTTGATAGTGTTTACAGCTTTTTTTGGGGGGGGTTTTTTATAATAGGTAAATAAAATATGTTTATTTTTGTGATGTTTTGTGTTCCACATAAATGACACATTGAACGCGTGAATCCGCAAAATAAAACATGCGATTTCGTTCAGCTTGTGGAAAAGCATTTACAAATTTTTTACCCTTGTTCATGATATATTTCGTCTTATTTGTATGTGGGTGTGTATAAAGAACATGGTGTGTCTTTTCCCGCATGTCACATTTTGTACGACGAAAAAAAGAGTAAACAAAAAAAATATTGTGTAGTTATAAAGGAATCCCCTCTTTACAAACTTTTACCAACTTTACTTTATAACAATGAGTTCTTGCCAAGGTGGTGCTGTAGTACAACTCGTGGCCATCGGTCTAGCCGATGCGGTTTTGACCGGTAAGCCTCTCGTGACTTTCTTTCGTTTCGTGCATAAGCCGTACACTAACTTTGCTCTTGAAACGCAGCTGCTAGACTTTACTTCTGGTGTGCCTCAATTCGGTTCTTGCCCCAAATGCAACCTTGATCGCATCGGTGATCTCGTGTACTGGTTGTATCTCGTTGCGGATCTTCCAGGTATCGGTCTGTCTTATCCCAAGGCTGCACCGACCAAAATTCTGGAGAACAGTGACGATACGACAGGAGCTCTTGTGGAGCCGTACTGGACGCAGGGTGTAGGCCATGCGCTTATTGAGCAAACAACGTTTTTCATTGGTGGACAGTCTATTGATCAGATTTACTCTGAGTTCTTGTATATTTGGGAGGAGCTTACCGGCCAGCCAGGTAAGCGTCTTGTCGAGATGACCGGTAACTACCGATCGGTGCTCGCACTGCAGGTTGCCTCTCGCCAGCCTCGCCGTCTGTATGTGCCTCTGCCGTACTGGTTCACCATGAACTCTGGCCTTGCTTTGCCCATTGTGTCCCTTCAGTTTCACAGTGTGTCCATAAACGTGAAGCTGCGCGAGTACCTGTCCCTGTTGAAGCTGCCTTTTAAGACCATGAACCAGGGTGTCGACGGAGCAGCCGCCGACGTGTACACACCAAGCGATATCCAGTTGCGCCCTCTTTTCCGCGCGCAGATCTCTTCCGACACGCAGCCTGTGGGTCAGCTGGCTGCACTTTCCAACAACTCGCTCCATGCGTTTATTGAAGTGTGCTACGTGTACCTGGATCAGCGTGAGCGCTCGCAGTTCGCGGACGGTGCGTTCGAGCAGCTGTACTTGGAGCACCAGCACACTTCCAGCAGCGTCGACCAGTCTATCTCAACTACAAATAGTTTTGGTACGGACAAGAAAGTTAATTTAGAGCTCAACTTTAATCACCCTATCGTGGAGCTGTTCTGGGTCGCCCGGCTAGGTATTCACGAGAAGTTCAAGTCGGTCGCCGTGCCAGAGTTTAATGAGTGGTTCAACTTTGGCGGTCCTTCCGACACGGTTACTCAGGTACCCATTGACCCGGTGAAGGACGTGGCTCTACGCCTGAATAACGCCAATCGGTTTGGCTGCGTGGAGGCTCGCTACTTCCGCCTGGTGACCCCGTGGCAGTTCCACACCAATATCCCCATTGACCACATCTACAGCTACAGCTTCGCCTTGCAGCCCGAGGACATCCAGCCCTCCGGGAGTTGCAACTTTAGTCGAATCGACAGCATCAAGCTCGAGGTCACTTTTGATGGGCGCACCTTTGTTGGCCCTCGCCTCGCGCCAGTTAACGAACCAAGCGTACAGGACCCATCGGAGAACTCCACACTCACGTTCTTAGTATTTGCGACCAACTGGAACATTTTGCGTTTCAAGTATGGGCTCTCTGGAAAACGCTTCGCCAATTAGTTTTTATAAAAATGATTTTAAAATTTTAAAAATAATATAAAACATAATGTTGTTACACGTAAAAGCATTTTTATCAAAAAAAAAACAAAAAAAACAATGAATATATTTATCAAATGATGAAAAATAAAATGTTTTATATAAATAAATGAGTCGCGCCCAACAAGTCAAGAATTGTATCAGCAAATGTTCAAAACACTGCCGCAAAAAATATCCTTCAAAAAAGCGGTCACGCTCCAAATCACCACGTCGATGTGGTGTAGATGGTGACACTGGTAGATGTAGTTTTAAAGGTACTAAAAATTATGAATTATGTACTAAAGATCGTGAAACTAAGAGATGTAGATACATTAAGCGTAAGAAGAAGTCAAATAAGAAAAAATCAAGCGAGCCAAAGAAAAAGTCAAGCGAGCCAAAGAAAATTTCGATTGAGTTGAAAATAACAAGGTCACCTAAGCCTCACGCAACGTCATCTAAGCCTCACGCAACGTCATCTAAGCCTCACGCAACGTCATCTAAGCCTATTGACATATTAAACATGAGTTTACGAGAAATCGATCGAAATATTGCACACAATTCATGGTCGCAGGATGTTAGAAATCAGTTTTTGATAGATTTAGACACGGAAAGACAAACAGTTTCAAAAAGACTTCGTAAACTAAACTCTGATTTAAAATTAGCAATTGAAAAGAATAGTAGTAATATTAACATAATACAACGAGAAATTGAGGACGCCGAAAACAAATTAACAGTTTTAAACCAAAAAATTGACATTATTGATAATGATGTAGATGGTGTTCGCGAAGACTCATTTATTAGTGATAATGATGATGTAGATGCTGATGATGAATTCGCAAATGAAATAGTTAAGGCGATTCATCAAGCTATAAATGACAAGTATCCACGATTGAAGTAATGGAAGCGCTCGAACCAGAACCATATAAGGTCTCTGTCGGTATAGAGAAGCTAATGTTGACAATATTGTTCTACAACAAGCTGTATATATGTCGCCTTAGACAGAGGGGGGTTAATGACACACAATCCTTCCGGTTTAGAGAAACACCGGTATTTCTTATCGATTTGTGCGAAACACCGAACCCCGTTGTTCGCACCCTTTTGTCACAGAGTGAAAAAACATTATACGTTTATAAATATATTTGTACAAATATAACTTTCTGGAGGTAACATACTACAAAAAAAAAATGAGACTTAACTTTTAAGACTGCATTTCACTTTTAAAAACTCCCTTGAGTTTGTGAAATGCTAACGGATCAAAAAGGTCAAGAAAACACCATCAAGGGAACAACGCAACTTACACAGTTTGTTGAAAGAAATGTATCGAAAATCTATACATACGGATAATCTTGAACAGCTACTGGCTCGGAATCATCTTTACATTTGGTTCTAGGTCATGTTGCACAGCTACTGGCTCCGGCTCATGTTGCACATCTACCGGCTCATCTTGCACACTTTTTTGTGACTCCGGCTCATGTTGAACACTTGCTTGTGGGTCATTTTGAACACTTGCTTGTGGGTCATCTTGCACACTTGCTTGTGACTCCGGCTCATTTTGAACACTTGCTTGTGGGTCATCTTGCACACTTGCTTGTGGGTCATCTTGCACACTTGTTTGTGGGTCATCTTGCACACTTGTTTGTGACTCCGGCTCATGTTGAACACTTGCTTGTGGGTCATGTTGAACACTTGCTTGTGGGTCATCTTGCACACTTGCTTGTGGGTCATCTTGCACTCTTGTTTGTGGGTCATCTTGCACACTTGTTTGTGACTCCGGCTCATGTTGAACACTTGCTTGTGTGTCATCTTGCACACTTGCTTGTGGGTCATCTTGCACACTTGCTTGTGTGTCATCTTGCACACTTGCTTGTGGGTCATCTTGCACACTTGTTTGTGACTCCGGCTCATGTTGAACACTTGCTTGTGGGTCATCTTGCACACTTGTTTGTGGGTCATGTTGCACACTTGTTTGTGACTCCGGCTCATGTTGAACACTTGCTTGTGGGTCATCTTGCACCCTTTTTTGTGGCTCCGGCTCATGTTGCACAGCTACTGTCTCCATGTCCGTATTATCTTGAACCTCATCTGTTTCTGATGAGTTGATGCATGTGTCTTGAATGGTTGTCAGAACCCAAAAGTCTGAGCAAAAGCGATTATCTGTCATGAATACATAAGGCATATGAAAATACCCCCCATCTCCCCATTCTGAACCCCACGAATTTCTAACAATAAAAGTCTTGTCATAATCGTTGTACCCCACTGCCGCAGCCACATGCCCTCCTAATAATTTTTCTCCTTTTTCCGGAACCTGCATGATACCTGTCTTTGATACAATATCTCCCTCAAAACTGTGGTACACAGAAAAACCAAAAACAAACGGAAAGCCTTGCTTTAAACAATTACGCAAATCATGTAACGTCTGTTTGAGTTTAAAGTAACGAATGCTATGTTGTAATGGCGCTATTTGGGCACACATGCGCGTTGGTTCGACTGCAAAGTTGTCTACATTATAAGGCCACATTTTCTCTGGCACAACTCCAAACCGGTTAATAACTTTCATTCCATCTCTCAAACTCGCCCCTGCATCAGAATTGATCGTTCCATTTATTGCTCTCATGTGATAGTAAATGAAAAGCCGAGAAGGTAGAAAAATGTCACATTGATTTTGTTCGACAAATTGATACGCAAAGGCAATGGCGTTGGCGGTGCATGATCCCAAGTGTCCCTGGTTGTATGGAGGTATAATGTATATATTTCTTAAGTCAACACCATGTTTGGAAAGTATTTCTGCGTTCAGCTTAGTTTGCTTATGTGGCCATCCTAAGTCGCGCATGTCAAATAAATCACGTTTCCACCCATACCGTTTCTGTTCTTTTTGTGTTGTAGCGTTTTCTGTATGTTCACAAACTAGCTGTCTGTAAATTGTTAGTGACAGAAATGAAAACACAGCGCCCATAGTATGTCACTTATTTTTATACTTGGTAAACTAAAAAAAATATTTTTATTTTAACACAACATCCGCGCCACCTGTTTATTGTGCATGAACAAATATGTCTAGAGTCGAAGAAATAGCTGAGTGTGAGCGTTTCTTGGTTTGTTTCTTGCACTGCGAGAGGTCCACCATACTCCTCCACGATGTCTTCGGCTGTACACTTGGCGCTAATTTTTCGTGACGCTTTATTAGTTTCTTGAGCGTTCCATTTTGTCTTGCATGTGAAGGTATGGCGTGCATAACTTCTTCCTCGTTCTGTGCTTCAGGTACGACACCGCTCAAGTAATACTTTTGCTCTACAATCTTACACTTTTGAAGTTGTAATACCCAGTCTTCTACAGATTTGTTGAGGTGAAGCTTGAATACCTTAACCGGTTTTGACTGACCCAAGCGATGGATGCGATCAACCGCCTGTTGCTCAATAGCATGGTTCCAGTACGGTTCCATAAGTATGACAACAGTCGCACATGTAAGATCAATGCCTTCTCCTCCGGCCCCTAGCGACGTCAACATTACTCGAGCTTTATCCCTTGCTGCAAAATCTGCCACCGCTTCCTGACGTTCATCTATTCCGTTGATGCTTCCGTCGAACCTGCAGTAATTGATGTTTGACGCGTCGAACATAATCTCCAGAAGGTCCAGACAACTTGTCCATTGAGAGAACAATATGCACTTTTCCTTAGGTCTGAGAATGTGGCGGTCCAGTATTGCCATGAGATGTGAAGTCTTTGTGCTATGCACCCACCCGTTCATTCGTGGCATGGTTTCGGCGACACAAGCCGGGCATGCGACAGTTTGTGCGCTACATGCCATACACAAATCATGTTTGTTACAACTAATTTTTGGCGCATCTGTCACGTTGATGTCCGTTACCACGGCAGATAGGTTAGGAGGCAAGTCTTGGACGGATATAGCGATAGGCAAAGGAGTGGCCTTTACATGTTTTTGATGGTCAATAGCAATTCCGCATGCAGAACAACAACCCGGTGTTTCGCACGGTCCGTGTTTGCACAACCATCTGACCGCGTCCAAAGGAGCCAACAAGAACGGATGTATAGCTGCCTGTCGCATGCGCAATATTTTGAGTAGTTCAAACTCCTGGTTGCGGTATTTTATTGTGTGGTCTTCCTCCGATTCATCCGGCCTTTGGTCCAAGAAAGAGTCAATGGTACTCCAGCGTATATTCTTTTGCAATTCATCCTCGAACGGCTCCATGCAGCAACTGACATTTGATGTGGTAATGTCGGGCATCATGGTTTTATCCTTTTCTCGAATGTGTACGTATCGAGACCTCCATGTATTCAACGACCGCTGGTTCTGTGCGTTGCGTCGCCACCATCCGGATCGCGCATACGGATCAATTTTTAGAAACTTGCAAAGAGACACGAGATCGCTTAGGTCATTTTTGTAAGGAGTACCGGTGACACACCATCGGTTACGTCCGATGAGTGCATGCATAGATTTACTAGTCTTTGAGCCTTGCTCGCATATGCGGTGCGCTTCGTCTACAATCACGCGATCCCATACTGTTTGGAATAATAGTGTATTACTTTGTTCATTTGACCGTGAAAACTCCACCCGTGCAATGTCAAACGTAGTCAGCAGCAAGTGAGGAGCCACGAGCTTCATATTTTGGTTGCGACCGCTTCCGTGATAGATGGTAATGTTCTCTTCCGCAAGACTTGTGCACGCACGCGCCTCAGAGCTCCAATGAGATAACACCGACTTGGGACATATGACGATAGTTAGTGCAGGAGCAGAAACCTCTTTCAGAGTTAGCATAGACCGGGTGTTGTGAGTCACTGTGAAATCGCCTAACAAAAATCGGTGGTTTCTACCAATGCATACTCCGTAGTACTCGTCTACACCAAGTTCTTCGACCACAACATTGTACTCCCTTGGCTTTTTATATTCACACACGATCAGAAGGCCACCCTGGCACGTAGTTCGTGCGTAGTAACCCAGTGAACGTACGAGGAAGAGTATGGTATTTAGGGCAGTTGGAAAAAATCCTTCCCCTTCAAACACAAACACATCTTTTTGCACAAACGTACTCAAAACCCCCGATAACACCATATCTCGGATGTCGGAAGAAGTTCGTTTTAAAGACAAAGGTAGTGAGTCTATATTCTTCCTTCCCAAACTGACGCCAACGGTGTACGGATTGCCGTCAAATTTTGCAGTCGGCCAATCCACGGGAACTCTGAAGCCTTTGAGACAGTATTTAACAGAGTCCCTGAGTTCCAAATACTCTTTTATAGGAACATCAACTACATTGGCGACATCACGATTTAGGTCACTCCAAACACATGATTGCTCTAATTCAGACAAGTGAGATGTATTTACCCGGAAAGAGAGAATGTGGGATTGATTGCAAACGTATCGACATTGACCATCCTTGCTCTGCACACTGTACATGGTTTCGCGGCCATGAGCCAGTGACAAAACTGTTCGTGAAGTGGAATCGTCCCCACATAATAAGTCCCCGACACGTACAGTGTCAACGGCTCGGACCGTACCATCCCACATAAGTACCGGAGTACCCTTCGCTAAGCACTTCCCAAGACCCATAGCATGAGCCAATATTCCACCGCATGGCTGCATACGGTGAACACGTTCTTGGTTCTCGATTCGACTCATCCAATTTACGGCATCTTTTTGGTGTGGAAAAAGAGAATTTTTCGTTTGTAAAGGATATACGCTCATACTTATATATAGTGATTTATTGAGTAATACAGAGTTTAACAATATTGTTATCACCATGCTGAAATTTAAACGCATATGGAATGTTTTTTATTTTCCGTATCATTTGATGCATCTCATGAGTGGACTAGCAGTTGGAAGCAGTTGGAAGCAGTTGTACGAATAACAACTTTTTCAAGTATTGAACATTGTACATGTAATATGTTTGATTTAGTGATTTTATATATATATATATATGGAACATCTGTCCGTAAAATCCACAGCATTACTTTTTATTTTGTCAGTCGACGAAATTCTCTGTAAGTATAAAAATATGGATGTATCAAAAAAAAGAGTAATGGAATGTGGTACATCGTGTATACCTAAAAAACGTCCGCGATTTAACAAATTTCATTGCCTGCGATCGTACACTCAATGGCTCAAACTACCCGTTGCAATTGATGCCTCCAGAATAATCCAGATATGGTGGAAACGCGTGCGTCGCAATAAAATGGTAAACACCGTTGACTACATAACGATGTGTGACCTTGAGCAGCCAATCTTTCGACATGTATCAAATCATGGAGTCGTCACCGGATTTTCAGCAAATATGTTAGCTGAATACATTCAAGTCAGCTGTAATCTAAAACACCCAATGAACGGGGAAGTGTTTAATGTTGTGGAGATAAGACGACTCGACAAGATAACAAGCAACAAATTTAATCTGTGCAGACGTATGAATTCTTTTTCCCGAAAACGGAAGCAAATCATTGATGAAAGTACGGAATACAATATCCAGCAAGAACTTGTTATTGAACATGTAATGAACGGACTCAAGTTATGCGAGAATCAAGTATTTTATACAAGTATGAACGGTTGCTTACAAAGGTTTTACATGGAAATTTCGTACCACATTGATTGGCTATATCGCGAACTTGACGACATAGAAGGAGAGAACACCGAACAACACATCCAAGAACTGTCGAAGAAGTGTGCTAACATTTTAAGCGATTCTAAGACAGCAGCGTACAACCGGGACCTGATTCGCATTTTTGGGAGAGAAGTAAAGGCTATTTTGGATTTATTTGTATCAGAGCTGCAGGGGTAGATAATTATAGTAGATAATTATACATAATTATAGCCAACCATAACTAAAGGTTGAAATAGTAGACATATTTTCAGATTTGTCTTCTCCATACGTGTCCAAATCTATAGCAGAATCAATCGGAGTTGAACCTCCTGCAAAAGTTGCTTTTGGAGCGACAACGAAATCAGGATTTGATAAAGTCTTCTCAAACATATGAGAAACCGGGTATTGTCCTCCTGTGAGATGGGTTTTGATTGTCGTGGATTGACCACCATCTACAAATCGGAGCATTTCATTTGTCATGTCTCTCGTGGTACTAGTACTCTCGACGGTAACATGTGACAGAGATTTGTTCTCTACAGGTCGGTGTTCTAACATCTTCTGATCTGATAGCGGTTTTTCAATATTTATATACGCGTTGGGTTCACTTGTTATACTAAACGCGCTCAAGGGCATCACTGCATCTAAATTCATACCTCCCAAAATAACATCGTTCGATGCCAGTTTGAGCACGTCGTCAAACTGACGAAAAGTATTAAAGCGAGTATTTTGGGTGGTAGCGGGCGCCTTCTGATTGGTCTTAAAATGTGTGTGAGGTACAACGGAATGTCCAGCAGAGAGGGGAGAACTGCCTAAACTGTAATATTGACGATGCATACTTCTATTCTTCAAAGATGGAATTACTCTTTTCGTTTGCAAGTTTTTCTTTTTCTGTCTTCTTACTTTACGCAAATACTGTTCAGTGTGTCCCTTTTTTTTGCGTGAACCACCGCCTTGTAAATTAAAGCTACGTGAAGTTCTCATGTTAATAACCTCCCCAACACCAAATCCTGCCATTGTAGATAAAAGTCCTGCGACTATAAATGCAGCCATAGTTGTTGTGTTTTTATTGTATGTAAATAAATTATTTACTTCTCACTATCATTACCCGGAAAAATAGGCTCATCAATAGTGAAGAGATATATATATATATATATATATATATATACTGTCACCAAACGCTCAATAACATGGACCTTACAAACGCGGTTGATGGTGATAACCTTACACATTTTTGCATGTTTTGACTTTTTATTATTTTATTTTCCACTAGAATTGTTGCTCATGTCTTTGGGATACGATACTGATGGCTTGTTGTTTGATTTGCATGGATTAGAATGTGATCTAAGCTTAAGCTCTTTTGATAACAGCGCGTGTAAGGATTTGCTTTATGGAGGGTCTTTTGACATTAGATCATTCCAATCGTCCCCTGTTGTTTTAAACAGTCCGTTATTGCATCCACAAGTTTTGGATAAAGATGAGGATTTATTTACCATTTCAACTCCAAGCCATTCAGGCTCCAGAAGCAGCTACATAGAAATTTCTGGATGGATCAACGTGAGCAAAACTGTTGGGAAGCCTGTGTATTCGGAAAAAGCAACACCAATGTTTTTTGCCCATAATCGAAAGCCTCACACGCGAAACCCTAGAGACTGCTTCGGAATCGTAGACCTTGGTGTAGTGTATGTCCAAACAAAGGTTGGCGTCGTTGCCTACGCTGCCGGAATGTCCAGGGGTGGCGCGTTCTCTTCTTGCATATTGGGAAAATCTCTGGAAGAGCTGCAGGGATTAGTGTTATCGGCACCAACAGACAACATTATATTGGAAAAACCAGTTAATCGTGATGGATACGCGAACCCACTTTTCTTCCATAGTAACTGGAGTATCTCGGTAGCTTACAGGGACCTTCATATGTTTTTAGCGCTACTATTTTCACAGTTGAGAACGCGAGTCCAAGTTTACCCCCATGATGTCCATGTAGCAGCAATAGAATCAGAGATATCTTCTAAACTTAATAGGAACAATATTAGAGTTTCCCAACTCCAAGAAAAGGTGGATATTGTGGTTTCAAAAGTGGTAAAAGCTATAAACCCTTGCAAAAAGAAACGGAAGCGCGAGCATAGCTTAGTGTAATACTCTTTTTTTTTTTAAAACAAAATAAATGTATATAAATTTTTTCTTTGAACTTATTCCTTATATATTATGTTTATAGTAATGCAACATACAAGAGTACGATAACAGTATTTATTTATTTGGCTGTACCAACTAAAGTGCTAAACTTCTTAACTCTTTTAAACACGTCGTTTATATCTACAGCCTCAAATCCCATGTCTTTTATCTGTGCCGGGCTGCGAGTCATCAAGAGTTTTGCAGCCATGTACTTCTCGCTAGTGGACCAACCGCTCATATTTCGACGCTCGTTGACGTCGCCGTACACGTTACCGAACATTTGCCACTGCTGTCTTCCAGCGCGTGCAGATCCCATGGAGGCAAATTCTGTTGGGAAGTTAAGACGCGGCGTTTGATGCATAACAGGTTTTTCAACGGTTCCAACAGAACACGCGAGAAGGACGTCTTCAAAATCATCCATATGTTTTTCCGCCATTATATCGCTTTGACTCACTATGTCGGCAGCAGTGGCTAGCGCATTAAGACAGTCAGTCCCGCTCTTACTTGGGTCCACACTGAACATAGGTCTCTCAAAAAACTTGGTATAGTTCTGTCGAATTAGTGAGAGCACGAGATTCCTGTCTCTCTGAACACGAGTCGTCAGAAGGGTCATGCTTGGATCAGAAAGAGCAGCCGAGGCAGAATCGAAGGGAGACCTGTACACAGTCTGAGACTTTTCATGAATTGTTGATCCTCTGCCTTTGCTCCTGGAGGAAAATTGTACCATGTTAAGCATCTTGCGCATATCACCATTACATTGCTTGATTACAGCGTCGTTGCCCAAGACAGCGGGATACTTTTTTTGCACACGGATGAACATGGTCATCATGTCTCGCTCATTGTGAGAATACATGTTGACACACTTACAGTTACACTTCAGCGAACGCATGCACTTGTCGTAAGGATCTTCACAAGTAAAAATTATAGGTAGTGTCATAGGTCGCATAACAGTTCTTCTTCCGACCTTTTCTTTTACGAATATTGAGCTCAACACCTTGGTACGTTCTTGCTCACTCAGCGTATGCACGTCGTCAACCAAGAGCGCCTGCGGCTTTGATGATGCCGCGTCCTCAAGAAACCTCCTTAGTGTGCCGTCCCTTGTACCGAAAGAGACAACATCGCGGACTCTGTCACACACGTGGAAAGACGCATCTGTATTGCTTAGGGAAGCAATCGACTCACCCTCTTCACGCATGACATCGACCACTTCATAACCTTTCTCACGAAGAGCCAGCACCGACAAAACAGACTTCCCACATCCATTAGGACCACTAAAAAACAACGGCTTTTTCTTCCATTCAGAGGTCTGCAGCCATTTAAACACGGCTGCCACGGCGTTGCGATTTCCGATAAAAGAGCTCATGCTTTTCGGATAAAACTCTGAGCTCCATATTGTCTGAGACCTTGTTGACGCATCTGATGAACCCAATATTACACTTGCCGAACTGCACGACATTCCCGGGATCTCGATTATACGGGTCGCAGGCAACGATGATATTTGTTTCAATGCATTTGTTGCTGTTGGTATTGGTAAAAACTCCTTCAACATTGAACAAGACTCCTCTCGACTTCCTACATTCTGAGATTCAACGTTTAACAACAACTTCGGAACCGGACATTGTGGCAGAGTTGGTGCTAAACATGTTGAACCTGATAAACTTGTTGAACTTGCTGAATCTTTTGAACCTGATAAACTTGTTGAACTTGCTGAATCTTTTGAAGCTGATAAACATGTTGAACTTGCTGAATCTTTTGAACCTGATAAACTTGTTGAACTTGCTGAATCTTTTGAACCTGATAAACTTGTTGAACTTGCTGAATCTTTTGAAGCTGATAAACATGTTGAACTTGCTGAACCTATTGAACTTGCTGAATCTTTTGAACTTGCTGAACCTGTTGAACTTGCTGAATCTTTTGAACCTGCTAAACATGTTGAACTTGATAAACCTGTTGAACGTGCTTTTTGAACAGGAGAATCGACAAAACAATCATCTGGATTATTGTGCTGAGTCTTCTTCTTTTTACCAACTTTCATACGATATACATCTGTCTTGACATTTTTGTTACAAGCATAGATCTGGCCCACAGTGAGTTCTTGGGTGCTATTATATGTATCTTGTGTTAAAGAAAGCGGTCTACATCTTTTCAAAATGCGGCCTCTCAACTTCTGCAATTTCAGTTGCCGTTTTCTCTCAATTTCGTGTTTATTCTTGAACTTTTCAGCTTGCTTTTGACATGCAATCTTCCTCGCTTCATCAGATTGCTTGACAAAGCGGCGCATAATTTTTTATAATGTATAGTGACCTAACAATAGGTATTCAAAAAACCATATACTGAAAAAATAATTTAGGACAAAATACCATATACTCAAGAAATAATTTAGGACAAAATACCATACTTATGAACACTTTTGGTGGTAAAATGAACAAAGTGTTGATGAGTATCCTACGTAGACCAGACCAAACATTGTTCAAAATGATTGGTAAAAATAAAAAGCATGTAATTGTATGCTGCTAAAACGTTCATGCTATATGGCACGACGAATAATAAAATTTTCCATATACTAAATTAATTTGTAAGGAACTTCTTTCGTCAGAAAAAAATGTGTACTTTGTAATCAAACTAAATTCCTTCATCAGTCAAAGCAATGGGGGTTCTCGACACTTGGTTTAAAATGACGTTTCCGCGTACAAACACGGATAAGAAAATGCCAGAAGCGTTGGTTACTCACTTTTGCATGAAGGGTGGGAAATTCAACGTGCCGTTCATCCTTGCAGACGAATTTCTTGAAAACTACATACAGGCGATTTGTACCGGAGAAAGGCTATTCCTGATAGAGAGACGCACCAAAGTTTTCTGCATGTATTTTGACTTTGACGTGGTCCAAATCGGCCCTATGTCGGATGTGGAGCTGTCCCGCATTTTGGCAATCCTTGGCGGTCTTTTCCGCGAGTTCTTCCCGTATGTTCCTGACGAAGAATTCGCTGCTTATGTATTCAAAGCATCTAAATCTGAGACAAAGGAGTCAATAGAAGAATCAAAACTGTTGGTAGCTGACTCTCAGGGAACTAAACACACATGTTTTAAAACTGGGTTTCACATAATTTATCCGAAGATATTGGTGAACCAACGGCACGCACTGACAATTCGTAACATCTTTATCGCGGAGTTGAAAAAGGAGCTAGGAGAGCGCGCCGCGCCCAAGAATACGTGGGAGGATTTGGTGGACGAGTGTGTGTTTTTGGCGAATGGTTTACGTATGGTGTACTCCAACAAGACGGCTAAGTGCACTTCATGCAAGTGCAAGTCCAAAGGAAACAGTGGCATTTCGTGCACCACATGCATTAACGGGCGCATTGACGTTGGACGTCCGTATGTACCACATGCCGTGTTCTCTGCGTTGGGTGTTTTAGATAAGGAAGAGTTACATCGCATCCGTGTGGATCCCGAATACTGCGTCAAGCAAGCAAGTATCCGTCGCGATGATCCTTCAGCAGTTGTTACTCAATTTACGCTTCCAGAAGGATATGTGTATGCTCCGGACCCCAATTCTCGTACACACAAGCGTCTTTTGACGGAGAGAAAAAAAGGGGTTCGCGATGTGAGATATGATGGATCACAATATGACCAAGATGTTGCTTTGTCGGGAGGTTGGAAACGTTCCATGATCCAAATGGAATCTGACGACCCACTTTATGATCGACTGAAGGATTTTGTTAATCGCAGCTCGGTGTACGCGAAGACGGCTATTCACTCTATTTATATGAACAAGCGTCGCACCTCTGTCTTCATCAAGGCGACCGGGCACAATAGCACATTCTGCATGAACAAAGGCGATTGTCACAACAGTAACAGTATTTACTTCCAAATTGTGAAGAAGCTTGGGTGTTCGCAAAGATGTTTCAAGCGCGAATGCAAAGATTGGAAGTCCAATCCGATTCCTTTGCCGGTGGATCTAGAGAGAGACATTTTTAGCCCCCAAACTGTACAGGCAGCTGTTGATGAGGAGAGAGAGAATATGAAGAATCGAGAGATCCTGTTCCCCATGACCTCCAAGACCGCAAATCAGAAGAAGCTGAAATATTTGCGTCTGCAAGGCATTCAAAATGAGTGCAACCTGTCTGAGATGAAAAAGACAATGGAAATTGGCGAGAAGAGTCGGGTGCAGTACAATTGCCATCCTAGTCTTCCAGACGTGACGAAGGACCAACTTTACACGTGGGGTATGAAAGAGTACATGGATGCAAATACTGCTCGCATCGCTTCAAAAGGGGACAAACTGACGGAGATGCAAATGCTAAAGTCTGCCAATACTCAAATTTCTAAAGTGGGTCTTCAGAAGAAGAAGAGCGGAGAGGGAAATCGTAAACGCAAAAGGAAGGGCACTGTGCAAAATGGGACGATTGCTACTTTTTAAAAGTAATAAAATAATTGTCTTTAAAAAACAATAATCTTGAAATATGGCGTGGAGAAAATGCGAAGTTTGGAACTGTGATCATTGGCATGTGAGAGTATTTCCGTCGTACTGTGACAAGCACGATATGTGTATCACAGATTTTGTTGGTGTTTATAATACCCTACTTCAATTTGATGATATAGATGTAATCAGTTCAGGGACGTTTTTTCATCTGTGTAATTTTAGTGACAACGATGAAACATTTGATGAATTCTATTGGGTTGAAGTTTAACGTGCGTTAAATTTGAACCCAGAATATCATTTTTGCATAAAAATCACCTTATGCTCTAAAAACCCATCATGCAATCCGTACTAAAAGCTTCTCAAAAGCAAAGTTTAAACATCCCAAACAGCAAATGTAGCGAAGTCGAAGTTATCACTGCTGTGGGGACGTCTCACATGACTTTGTTCTTGCTGCTGTTTCCATTATACGTTAATGCTTTTCTGCAGATGTATTTCCTTTTTACGTTTTGGCACAGGCAAACATCGTGTATAGATGCTCTGAGAACGGTGACAACCAAAGTGGCGGAGCGCGGAGTACAGCACACTGTGGATTTTGTGTCGACTTTTCTGTGCAACTTTGTAGAATCTCTGAGCACCGACGATGTTTTAGAAAGTCAAGAAGCTCTACCTATAAATCCTTAGGGTTCTTTTGTTCATCCAAGCAGAAACTAGCTTCCGGGAAAGTGAAATAGTCATATTTTTCTATAACAAAAAAAGAATCAAAATAAATTTCGTTAAGTACCACTTTCATATAACATTTTCTAAGATAACAATATATATATATATAAAACAAATGTCGAGGCTGGGAGAAGGATCGTACGGTGTTGTTGAAGTTTCAAAGGACAACCCTACGCTTGCAATAAAAAAATATAAGTGTCATGACATTGACGGATTGGAACAAAACTATGTACGGGAGGTCGGGTTTTTAAAAACGTTCATTCATCCGCACATTATTGCTTGTCGAGGATTTTCTAATGAGTATAATAAGTGTCAACTTGTTATGCTACGTATGGAGACGGATGTGTGTCGATGGCTTCAAAATAATATAGCGTCGCCGGAATTGTGTATCAAATGGATGTGTCAGACCTTAGATGCGTTACGTGCACTACACGACCGTGGTTTATTTCATCGAGATATTAAACCTCAAAATATGCTTCTTGACTCTAACAACAACATATATCTGTGCGATTTTGGGTGCATTACCGCCTGTGACAAGGCCCCAGCAGTATTTACATCAATCGTGTGCACACTACGGTACCGACCTCTAGAGGTATTATTCGGAAACAATACGTACACATCTGCGATAGATGTCTGGTCTGCGGCTGTTTCGTTTGTGGAGATGGTTATTGGAGAGCCATGGATCGTCTCAAACAACCAGTATGACCAAATCTGCAAAATATGTTCGTGGACAGGAACACCTTCAGCGTCCGGTTGGGCCAAATCCCTAAAACATTTTGACTCTAAAATTCTCCCTAAGTATCCAGTTAACAAAAGATTACATACACTTTTAGCACCTTTCCTACCTCACAACCAAGATGTAATCGAAGTGTTACACGGGATGCTAAACCCAGATCCAGACAAACGGTTAAGCGCCTCTGATGCGCTCTTGAGGCTTGATCCTAATTACTTGAGTACACCGTTGATTGTAAAAAAAATTCATGTGAGACGACCTCCAGTGTTTACGTACTATAGGCAACGGGAAATAACCCTTGGAATGCGCAAAATACTCTTACAATGGATGTTTGAAGTTAACTTTGATGTAAAATGCACTCAAAACGTTTATTTCTGCGCGGTGAGTATCATAGACAGATACTTATCTGTAGAACAGGTAACCAAATGTACATTTCAACTTGTAGGGTCTTGCGCACTTTTACTTGCTTCTAAAATCTACTCAGTCATTCCGCTTAGTGCAACGCAATTGGTGCTTTATAGTGATGATGCATTCACAGTATCTGAAATCCATGAAAAAGAGAAACAAATATTTAGCAGCCTTAGCGGTCAGATTGATTTATTTTGCACAGAGTACCCTGCATTGATGAAAGCCTTCGTAAACGATGAAACAAAGCAATTATTGTCCACGTACCTTCTAGTTATGGCATCGACATCCTTTGCAATATGGCGCAATCGTTTTTGTTTGCATAAGACCATATTAATTTCAGTTAGCAGCTTCATTATTTCAAAGGGTGTTTTGTATTTTACTATTCCGACCAGACATAAGAAGTCCTGCCGTCAGATATACAACTTTTTTCGAATCTGCCACGAGTCCAAAGAAGGGAGCCAGATCAGGAATTTGTTCACAACACAAGACGAGTTTATTTTTAGACTTAAATTTATGTTTTGTTAAAAGTTAAGAAGACTTTGTTGGACGGGACTACGACCGTAGCTCGCTGGGTTTGTGTGCCGGATAAATAAGTGCCTACACAATACTGGAATCCTGTCTTTCTAGCTGATATCGAATGTCCGGAGGTATGTCCCCCGGCATGCGACGTCTGCGCCGTTGAGCAAGAAGTCTCTCCAAGGTCAGCAGGTTGTCTTTTTCTTTTTCACAGGACGACTCTTCTTTGATTTCCTTACTTGCGTATTGTCCTTTGTCGTACTTGTGTTTGTCTACAGAGTGTTTCTTTGAATACGAATCTGCCGCAGCCGCAGCCGCAGCTGCAGCCGCAGCCGCAGACGTTGATTGCGGTGGTGGTGCTTCTGTAATAAACATAGGTGTTTGCTTAGTGTTCGACTGTGCACGCAAAATCATTGTCGGAGAAACAGAAGGACATGTCTTTCGCAAGTTTGCTATTTCCGCTTGTATAGTATTCAAAAATACAGTACTTGATTGTCTAAACGATTCGGGTAACGATAGTTCTTTTAAGATGTCTGTAGCTAAAATATAGTAGCATGTTGATGCCTGGTTGTGATTCTCAGCCAGTTTACCAAAGTTAAAGAACTGCTGCAATGCACCTAAGATAGCTGTAAGCATAACAACGGAACCTTGTGTCACCTTTAGCCATTCTGACGCGTTTGTCCCAATGTTTCCAAAGAGACTACTAGCTGCGACTGTGGCTATGATGATCTTGAAGACACCTATGAAATGGTACCAACGAATGTAGAAATCGCTGGCGTAGTTGTGATAAGTTTTATAATCTTGAGCATCCTTTGCCCATGTCGTTAATAGATTTATTTGTCCGGATGTCCACGGCGGCACAGAGTCAGATTCGGGCAAGGGTGACATCATGGTTTTATCACTTTAATAAACATAATATTTACTATAAATAAAATAGTCTATTAAACCGTAATGTTATCTGCAGATGAAGCCAGTTTTAAATTATTAACAGAATTCGTTAACCAAGACGAAGAGTGGATTATCAGCCTCACAAAAAGTTACATCACTCTATCTGGATGCACTCACGGATTTTTGACACATATGTTGAACAAGAATGCGTATTATTTTAGCGACAGCGATAGTGATGATGGAACAAGTCTAGATAATCCTTCTCACAGTAAAATTGGTAATAGATGTTTCTTGGAATATGATACAACAAGCAATACATTCAGAGATCTAGACCCCTCTTCCATGCTTGTTAAAACGAACTGTACCGTTTTGTTTAGAAAATGTATCGAGTCTAGAACAGTAGAGTTCTGCGACTATACCAATAAATCTGGAGAATCAAATATAACACCAACTTATTCACCCTTATTAAACGGAATGTGCATCCCTATCTACATAGACGAGTTACCGGTGTTTGCTGTGATCACGTTGTTAAACATTAATTTTGAAACAAAATACGACATTGTACAAAAACTTGAACCACTTATATCCGTGTCACAAAACCTGTTCGCGATGTACGATACGTGCCACCTCGCCAAACGGTCTGCAGAGTTACTAGACAAGCGTGCGGAAGAGCAGAAGCAGCTGGCAAACGCAAAGACTGCTTTCTTGGCAAACATGAGCCATGAAATTCGCACGCCTCTGAACGGAATAATCGGGATGACAAGTGTATTAAAGAACAAAGGATTGAATGTACAGCAAGAGGAGTACATCAACATCATAGAGCAGTGTGGTTACCAACTGCTTACAGTGCTAAATGACATCCTTGACTATTCTAAGATGGCAGCGAACCGGGTACAGCTTAACAAAACGCAGGCAAATCTTAGAACAATTTTGGAGAATACTTACGACGTCGTCGGCATGCACGCAGCCATCAAAGAGATTGCTATATCGTATACCTTTGACGGTGACGTCCCACTAGAAGTGATCGTGGACAAAAAAAGGCTTCAACAAATACTTGTGAACTTGCTGAGCAACGCAGTTAAATATACAAAAAAGGGAAGTATATTGACGACGGTATCCAGCCAGCAAAACAGTGACACCAAAAAACACACAATATATTTTACTGTAAAAGACACCGGGATAGGAATATCACCGGAGGACCAAGAACGAGTGTTCAGATCATTCGAACAGAGTGGAGAAGAGTTAGGGGGGGCCGGGCTTGGCCTTCCTATTAGCTGCAAGCTTGCGGAGATGATGGGAGGTAATATTACATTGTTTAGCGAGGGAATAAACAAAGGGTCATGTTTTGAGTTACGGATTCAAGCAGAAGCGGCTCAAAATGACCACTTGCTGCCAAGAATGTTTGAAACTACACTAAAGGGGAAGTGTGCGCTACTGGTGGACGACAAACATATTAACCGGATGGTTCTAGCAAACTTGGTGATGAACTGGGGCATGCACCCTCTCGTCGCTTCATCTGTAGATGAAGCACTTATGTATGTAAACAGTAACTCACATATAGATATCGCATTCCTTGACATCAGACTACCTACGATGAGTGGGTTTGAACTTGCGGGCATGATCAAGGAAAGACGACCACAATTACCTATGGTGGCGCTATCCTCCATCGGAGAACATTACCCTTCCCCAACAGCCCGAACACCTTTCCAGGCTTATATGCTTAAACCGATAAAACAGGAAAAACTTTTTAATATATGCGTCGGCATATTCACCACTAAAAGACCAAGAAGTGCTTACGAATCGTCAAAAGGAAACAGAGATTTCTTTCCGCTCAATATTCTATTAATAGAGGATTCTATTCCAAATAGACAGGTAGCCCTAGCTGTTTTGGCGGAACTAAATTATAACAATGTTGTCACCTGCAATGACGGACTTGATGCGGTGCAAAAGGTTAAGAATCAAAACACAGATTTTGACATCATATTTATGGATATCCGAATGCCGTTACTCGACGGATATGGGGCCACGCAAAAAATAAAAGATTTCTACAAAACTACACCAGAAGGAAGACGATGCCCTTATATTGTTGCTATGACAGCGTGTGTCTTACAAGAGGACAGAGATAAAGCTAAAACAGTTGGTATGGACGCTTTCCTACCTAAACCTATCACCGTCTCAGACGTAAAAGATATATTAGATGTGGCAAAGCGTTCGCAAGACGAAGAATAAGAATTCCCAAGGTTTTGCTTTGAACCTCATTCTATTTACAAAATGGAAATCCTCGGATGAAGATAATAACAAATTGGGTCTTCTTCTATATTTGCAGCTGTTTTAAAGTATTTTGCAAGTGTTCAGAGTATAGTCTATGGGAGTTACGGACATAACATTTTATAAATAGAATATGCAGTAATTTTAAATTAAAGTTTTAGGTTCACACACTAGATACGTTTATAAAAAAACCAAATACGTGAAATTTTTTTCAACACAACTAAACCAAATATGGAGCAAGACCTTCTCCACTGTGATCCTTTGGGAGTTGAAAATCTGGGGTTTAAAGAACAGGATTTTGCTGTCAAGGTTTACGACATCTACGACGGAGACACCGTGCATGCCATTTTCGAGCGGCATGGTCAACTTTACAAATTCAAATTCCGCCTGTTAGGAATGGACACCGCCGAGATTAGTCGCACCAAAGATGAAAAAGAGATTGAACACGGAAAACGTGCACGGGACTACTTGGAAAAATTGTTGCTTAACAAAATAACACACGTTGTATGTCACGGATTTGGAAAATGGCCACGTCTACTTGGCACCTTTTACGAAAGTAAAGAAGCTATGGAGGCAGGCAAAATCAGCATTAATGATCACATGGTCAACTGTGGACTAGCTTACACATATTCTGGTAAAGGAGCGCGTCAAAAGTTTGAGGAGTGGGGACCACAAGCCGCTCTAAGGGAACAGGCGTATCACGAATCAAAATAATGACCGGATAGCTGCGCAATTAAATTGCTCTCCACACTGACGTCCTTTCTTGCCGTGATTATTCAATCCAAAACTATCTATGTATATGCGGAAATTTTGGTTTCACAATTGATTCGTGCGCGTTTACTTATAAAATTAGTCAGAGATGTTAGACATGTCGTTGAGTTGACGCTTCTTTTATTCAATATGTGTGTTGCCAAGGGTAAAGTATTACTCCTAACCTAAGGGCCAGTCCATTTGCCTGGACTACTACTTCTAGTCCACCACCACAACAGGGGGGGTAAAATCAGGCTCCAACTGCTTAGGGGCGCTACCCTCGACCTGTACTCCCAGGGTCTTGAACTCCACACACTTAAACCGACGGAGGATGCCCGCCAAGTCCTGCTCTTTTGTCCAGATCTGAGACGGGTGGTAATTGGAAGTAATGATGATGCGTTCTGGGCGGATACGCATCGTAGATCCTTTCACCTCTGCGAGAAAGTCATACCTATCACCCCAAATTTTCAGATCGTGGATTAACACTTCATGTCGCTTGTCAAAGTCCTTCATCAAAACAGTTGCTCTAGAACCCGGGATGTATCCATCCCACAACTTGTTGCAACTCTTCAAAAAGCAATCCGGGTGGTCTTCACGAGCCTTGCGAGATTTACCAGTACCCGCTTTGCCCCAATACCACAACATCTTCTCAGTCGTGTCCTCTTTCGGAGTCATCATAGAAGCATCCTTCTTAATCTTCTTAAGTGTGTTGTAATACCTATTTCGTATGTCTGCATCAATGGAATCAAAATCGTCATTCATTGCGCATTCCCAAGCGATCTCATACCGACGCTTGTTACTTGCTCCTTTCTCTTTCTGTGACAGGGGCCTAACTCCCTTTTCAAAAAAATCACCATCTTTGGAACAATAATTGAAATTCTCCTCGGCGTTTCCGTCTGCTTTCCGTAGGTTAGCACGCGGAAGTAATTCCTTCATCTGCTTAAAAGACTTGTTATTACGACCGTAATTTATATAACCCTGCAAATGTGGAGTTCCGGATTCTCCGACTTCACGACCAAATATCAAATATTTTGAGCATGTCTCTTCCATCAACTTCGTTTCATCATCCTTTGTATAGTTGTTCAAAGTGAAACACCATGCTTTCCCACGTTTGCTTACAGCTGCCATTCAATAATGAGCTGTCAAATAAAGTTTTAATTAAATTTTGGTTTATGGATTTTCTATACACTTTTTGATTCTTTTTCTGGGAACATTCCTCACAATTCAACTTTCCAATTCATGCTATGGTCAAGCGCAAGCGCTCTTCTTTGACTTGTTCTTGCCGTTTACTTCCGACCGGAGTTTGCTTTTCAGCGCTTCATATTCGGGAGGAGGTAGACATGCGTTGACACACATTTCATACTAGACAAAAAACAAAATAATATAAAAAAAATATATTTATAGTTTCACTAAATACTATAATAGAAATAAACATAAATAGACAATATGGTACAATGCCGCTTATGTATGGAGGAACAAGAAACACCGTCCCAAACACACTGGATGACACCATGTCGGTGCAAAGGCTCACAGGCGTTTATACATACCGAATGCCTGTGCATGTGGTTTGAACATGAATCGTGGCCAGATGTGATTCAATGTACGGTATGTTTGCAAAACATGGAAAACCCAATTCTCTTGCAGCAGAGTAAGGAATCTATAAGTCGAACAAGGTTTATAATACAAATAATTCTGACATATTTCATCATTTTATTTCCGATAACTTATTACCACATCTCCACGCTATCCGACATAGTGGGAGCAGCTCTGCATTCCGTCAGCATTTTTGGACTCTGCTTCACCCTATCACATCTGTGCGTACATAAATAAAGTGCCGTTTGTTGATGGCATAAACGGATTAACAAGGCGCCCGTCTTTAGTCTTGCCAACGGGGTAAGTTTCCAATGTTTCGGATTCGGGAACCGGTAGCAAAGACACCACAGACCTTGTACTCTTCGAAAGATCGTTATAAAACCACCAACTCCGTGAATTCTCTTCGTACACGTAGCAGACATAGTGACCGTGGGTCACTTGCTTTGAAATACTTCCACAGAAACAAAGAATCGACTGCAACTGAAATGTCACAGTGTTGCTGGTTAAAATGTCGGTAAATTTTAGCTTGTAAGACTTATCGCGGTTGTTGTATGTGCCGTACTTAATCGGATTTTTCTCCATGTTAACCATCTCCCGGGTAATAAAAAGCGCAGGACCACCAGCATAATAGACAGTAGTTGTCTTGGACTTTAAAACATCTTCCTCTCCGTATGTTCCGGTAGCGTCGTCGTTGATGACCAGCTTGTCCCTGTAAGGGAATAAGTTGTTCAAATCAACGAGTTTGTTGGTTGCCACCAATGCGACAACGGATTGACGATACATCATATGTACGACTGTATTGTTTGTCACCTTTCCGTTGGTGTACTTGCGTCGAATGGTTTCCATGGTTTGAAAAACGCCGTTCACCTGGAAAAACTCAAGCAAGTTTTCAAGCAAGTCCGTCGGATCCTGTTGGCTTGAAGCAAAATCGACTGCTGTAGTGATCTTACCTTCAGAACGTGATCCCATCTCCTTTAGAGCCTTGATCTCTGTCACTAGACGTCCAATTGTTTGTCGCGTGTAGCGAATGTTTGGATGACTCACAATATTTCCTCGAACAACAGAAGAAATAAACGCAAGGCAATCAGACAACTGCAATAATTTCGCACTTGTTTCATCATTTCGGTTCGTAGGAACAAGCTTCGCGTCCAAAAAGAACGGATCCAACATGCACATACGACTTGGGAAAAATAATGCAACCAATAAACTGTGCATAAAACAACTACTCTTGTCGTGGTTGAACATTAGCTCTCGCTTATCCGGAGAAATCCTGGCGTCATTATATTTACATGTCGACATGTTTTGTTCTATACATAGAACTATAATGTAACTATGATGTAACGTCGATATAACCATACAGATGAACGAAAAGTGTATAGAATGTATTTCACTCTATTTGCCTTTAAGACAAATCCTGTATATATAAAAAAATTAATGTACCTTACAAAACTGAGCAGAGTAATGACTTAACTTTCACTTATTTGGGGTTCAAAGTGCACTTTTTGGTGAGAAAAAAGAACCACGTGAACAGTTTAATATATGAATCATAACCCAGGTGTAAATTGCTGGATAAGTTGGTCTTTGTTTTTGCGACCCAAATCTAACGACACCTTGCCGTTTAGGTTGTTTAGAATTGCTGGAAATGCACGAATTTCTGGAACACCTGAGCACTGTACGCCACCTTTCATCAGTTTCTCATTTAACCGAGCAACAACCAAGCCTTTTTTGCCAACTTCTTTTGCAAAGTCCTCAATGTCTGCCTTCATTGCCTTGCAATGTCCGCACCATTCTGCATACACCATAACGATAGCCTTCTTGTTTGATTTTAGCAACTCACACATGTCGTCGGACGATTCCAGCTCCACGATGCTGTTTGAAGCGGAGTGTTCCATGACGTTTCCTCCTGATCCACCGAGAGCGTCTGAAAGCATCTTCTTGAGATCGTCCTTTGTACGTCTGCCAACGTGTGCATCCAATTTTCCACCAAAGTTGACGATAAGTGTTGGGAAGCCGCGGATCTGTGGCAACTTTGTCTCCTTAAAATCTTTCATGTTTGATGCTTCTAGCATGGCAAATTTGATTTTGTCACCCATATCCCCCGCGATTTGTACGTAGTCAGGTTCCATGGCGACACAGTGACCGCAGCTTTTAGAGTGGAGCATGACGCATGCTGGTTTTTTCCCGGATAACATTTTCATTGCTTCCTTTGCGCTGTCAAGATGAAGCGGCCCTTTGTGTGCCCTGATTACCGGAGCCTTTGAAGCTTTTACGGTCTTATTCTTATTGTTTCCGCACTCTTCAATTACCAAAACATTCTTTCCGTTCTTTCTATTGTTGCCGTTGTATAAAAGAGTAAATAGAACAAGAGCCAGCAATATAACACCCAATACTATGACAATTGCTATTAAACATGAGACGTCTCTAGAATTATTCATATTAGAAAATGAGGTATCTTTACTTTAAATACAGAAAAAAAATTCTGTTTATTAAGTAAACCGTTTTTTAGTTTACGTTTGGAAATGTATCCTAATATCTCAAACATCTCTCCTTCCACATGGGGGAAGACCGCTTGGAAATTTATTCACTCGGTTGCATTAACGTACCCAAATAATCCCAGTGACACAGAAAAGCAAGCCATGGAAAACTTTATTTTTAGCCTGCAATATCTTTTGCCGTGTGCACAGTGTCGCAATAATTTTAAGTTAGAGCTGCAAAAATACCCTCTCGGCAACAACATCAAAAACAAACAGTCCTTAAATGTTTGGTTGACAAAAGTTCATAACGAGGTGAACAAACGGCTAGGGGCACCTATTATGACTGAGGAGAATGTGATCGAATTGGTGGTCAGTGACTTGTCAAAGGATACCAAAACTATCTCCCAGAAAAACTCTTTTACTTTGAAACCGGGTTTGGGTAGCACTTGCAATGTTACAGTTACGATTGTATCAGGAGTTGTGCTTATCATTGGTGTTATACTGATTGTGTTAGGCGCTGTCAACTATTCCAAGAAGAGAGGCAATCGCTAAACGCCACAATAAAAACTGAAAACTTGAACATTACTGTGCAAATACAAAATCCAAATCGCAAACAATGTTATACGGCACATCAAGGTGTACTTACCAAGACAATCCCGCATGTTGTGTTCCGTAAAAGCGATGTCGGCCACTTTTTCCACACACTTGGGACACAGTCGGAGCTCCAGGCACTGACACCTCACCATGGTTACTCTCTTCGAACCACCGGCGCGCACACGCGTTGACAATAAATGTAACGTTTGTGAGGGTTTAAATAAGTTATTAAAATGTAAGTAAGTATTAAAACTGAACATGAATGTTTGGATATGGGGACCACCACTATGGAGGTTATGTCACTCAACTTCTTTTGTAGCCAAAAGTGAAAATGCGCAGCCGGTTGCTGATTTTCTTTCCACGTTCCCCAAGATTCTGCCATGCATTTACTGTAGAAAATCGTTTTCACATTTTTTCAGTATTGTGAATTCTGCCTACAATATGTCTTTGCCTGATGTCATTCGCGGACATCAACTACCGCGGTGGATGTATGATATTCACGAACTTGTTAACAGAAAGTTGGAGCGTCAAACTTTTTTAAATCAATTGGGTGACTCTCGCGCACAAAATTTGAGAGGAAAACGACTGTCGTATGACTGCCTTATCAAACGACACGAGGTGCACCCTGTAACAGTTTCACCTGAGGACATTATTGACATTCTGTTTATTTTATCTCTAAATTACCCAACGGAGAAGAATGAAAAGGATGCTTTAGATAAACGCAAGGCTTATGGAACATTCCTAGCCAACCTACCTACCATAACTTGTATACTTACAAGGTACGGAGACACCATGCTTCCTTCATCCGCTAAGCCACTCGTCACGTTGCAATCCAATATGGGGGCTTTACATACAGAACATAATATACGTGCGAATACACCCCCATTTAAATCAAAAGATGATATGTTTTATTATGTGTTTCAATTATGGGCGCTCTTTCACAAACTACCTGTGAGAAATCGAGAAAAACAATATATTAAAAAATTAAAGGAGCGATACCAAATTGTCAAAGCATCCGTGTGTGAGCACGGCTCGTGCAAATAAAAATGTTACTTATTTTTTTACTTGAACAAGGACAAAAAATACAAAAGTTTTTCCGGAATGTCGTGAGTGTTATCTAGATATACCCGAATGTTCTCTGTCGGCAAATTTGACACTGGGTTTTGGACAGCCGCATCGTCCGGATATGTGATTTCAGTGCGACTAGTCTTCATTTGTGTGTTTGAACCTTGAGTTACCAACACAAAAGCAGGTTTAAATGTATTCATGATCACGTGCATTCCCGCTTCGCCAAGTGCGCGACATTGTTCCAGAGCTTGGTCATCACTTCCTTGAACTATTTGAAAATGAGCAGTTTTATCCTCATAAATAAACTGAAGTACACATAATGTCTCGTCTATTGAAACAATGTTGGCTCCTATAAACACGACTTTTGCGTGAGCAGCAATTGCAGACAAATCATCAAAGCAATATTGTTTGGGTACCATTTGAACAGCAAACCTAATTTTCCTCAAATTTGGCGAGCCAATCATATATGTTGAGCATAGGTCTCCCTCAGTGGTTAATGGATTAGAAGTTAATACAACTTCAATATTATCTTCTTTATGAAGAGACATGATTTAGTTCGTTTTTTTGGTATAATATAAAATAACAGCTACTTATTCGTAGTGCTAACGAATAAAATAATCCACAGGAGTTGGGTCCGGAATAGTTTTCTCCGGACTTCAGAGATGGAATTTTTTTCCAAGTTTTACTGTACAAATCAAACTTTAGACATGAAAGTTTTTTTCAAGTTGTGCCATAGACATCACACTTCAGAGATGAAATTTTTTTTTTAAAGTTGTCCCATAGACATCACACTTCAGAGATGAAATTTTTTTAAAGTTGTGCAATAGACATTACACTTCAGAGATGGAATTTTTTTCCACGTTTCATCGTAAAAATAAAAATATTTTTCAACTTTCACAAGAGAGATTTTAAATATAAAACATAATGAAATTACACTTAAAACCATTATTATGTTTTTAAGTTTTGTTTAAAAAAATTATGGAATATATTTGTGATTAGTATTAAAAAAATATAAATATATCAAAATTATTCATAAAGGAAAAAAAACCTAAAATGTTGGGAAAACGTAAATATAAAGAAATCGACGAACACGAATCAGACGTTCATGTAACTGCATGGCATCATTGTGATTTATGTGATTATAAATCGAAACAAAATGGTCATTTGAAAACACACAAATCACTTGTTCATGACAGTGGTGTTACATGGCATCATTGTGATTTATGTGATTTTAAATCGAAACTAAATGGTTCTTTAAAAAGACACAAATCAGATGTTCATGACATTGGTGTTACATGGTATCATTGTGATTTATGTGATTATAGAGCAAAACGTAAGAGTTCTTTGAAAACACACAAATCACTTGTTCATGACATTGGTGTTACATGGCATCATTGTGATTTATGTGATTATCGAGCTAAACAAAAGAGTTCTTTGAAACCACACAAATCACTTGTTCATAACATTGGTGTTACATGGCATCATTGTGATTTATGTAATTATAGAACGAAATGCAAGAGTTCTTTGAAAACACACAAATCAGATGTTCATGACATTTGTGTTACATGGCATCATTGTGATTTATGTGATTTTAGAGCGAAATGTAACGGTTCTTTGAAAACACACAAATCAGCTTTTCATGACATTGGTGTTACATGGCATCATTGTGATTTATGTGATTATAAAGCGAAATGTAAGAGTTCTTTGAAACCACACAAATCATATGTTCATGACATTGGTGTTACATGGCATCATTGTGATTTATGTGATTATCAAGCAAAAGAAAATAGTTCTTTAAAAACACACAAATCATATGTTCATGACATTGGTGATAAAGAATGTGACATATGTTTGTCTCATGTGTATAGTTTAACTGCTTTCAAAGATATTAACGGCAAGCATCAGATTTGCAGAAGATGTTTTCGAAAGAACACTGGATTTGGAACTAGAATTGAAAAAGAAATGGTTGAATATTTGAAATCTGTAGAAGAAATTAAGCATTACATTGTGTTA
>Ga0213861_10000570_pt1 | contig 32388 bp, 31 predicted proteins | sample PICome_4_FD_160110 | JGI IMG/M metagenome (GOLD analysis project Ga0213861, IMG submission 160110) | Coastal seawater microbial communities near Pivers Island, North Carolina, United States - PICO131 | ecosystem: Environmental > Aquatic > Marine > Coastal | place: USA: North Carolina... | reverse complement strand
GCCTGCGGTTTGGCGCTGAGCGCCCGATGGGCGAGCCCGAGCCGTCCGGCTGTTACACGATCTCGTCATCTCGCGTCGGAGGGTCTGGACAGCAGAAGTGATGGAGCTGCGTCCGCTGACGAGCGCTCGCTCACAACCGTGCAGCGCTCATCCTGATCAATTTGCTCGACCGCCGGAGCCATTGCCGACCGGGTTCGGATGGGCCTGGATCGCAGCCGACCCCGAGCGTACGCCGGGGCCGCTTCACTGGATCCGACCATCGCGACTCTGGCGCCCGCCGGAAACGGGATTACGGTGAGACACGAAGACCTCCGGGATCGTGCGAAGCAGCAACTTCACAATTATCCAGCAGATCTCAACCCCTCAGTGATCTGTCACCAACATCGTGTTCACGTACAGCTAGAGCCGGGAGCCAAGCTGCTTTAGGAAGAAGCGGAGCTCGTCGTTGGCGTTGCGCGGCACGGTGTAGCCGTCCTGGTCGACGACCTCGTCCCAGTGGTCCCGGATCGATTCGGGCGAGAGGTCGACGTCGACGAAGCCGGGCCCTTCGGCGATGAAAACCTCCGCGACGCGGCCACCGCCGACCGTGAAGACGCGCCCGGTCGCCTCGCACGACTCGTGGCACAGGTAGGTCACGAGTGGAGCGACGTACTCGGGACCGATCTTGCCGGCGAGCCCGCCGCCCGCGATCAGGTCCTCGGTCATCCGGGTCTCGGCCACCGGCGTGATCGCATTGGCTAGGATGTTGTATCGGGCCCCCTCGATCGCCAGCGCGTTTGCGAAGCCGACCAGTGCCATCTTCGCAGCCCCGTAGTTCACCTGACCGAAGTTGCCGAACACCCCGGCTGCCGACGACGTCAACACGACGCGACCGTAGTTCTGCTTGCGCAGATGTGGCCACGCCGGCTGCGTGACGTGGAAGGCGCCCCGCAGGTGCACGTCGAGTACTGACTCGAACTGCTCGGGCGTCATGTTGTGGAACGCCTTGTCGCGCAGGATGCCGGCGTTGTTGATAACGATGTCGACATGCTCGTAGGCGTCAAGGGCCGTCTGCACGATCGCGGCGCCGCCCTCGGCGGTCGCCACCGAGTTGGTGTCGGCGACGGCTTCGCCTCCCGCCCTCTTGATCTCGTCGACCACCCGCTCGGCCGCGCCCTTGTCGCTACCGGTGCCGTCGACCGCGCCGCCGAGATCGTTGACGACGACGAGGGCGCCTCGCGAAGCCAGCATCAACGCATGCTCGCGACCGAGACCACCTCCGCCCCCGGTGACGATCGCGACCCTGCCGTCGAATCCCAGTTGCTCGGTCATTTTTCTGTCTCCTCGGTCGAATCGGACCCGGCGCGATCGCGTCGGTATGTCCGGGCCGTTCGATAGTACGTCCGGGTATCGGCAGTTCCGGCATCGAGCGATCTGCGACGGAACCGAAGGAGTGGTGATACAGCGAATCGACGCAAGCCAAACGGGAGCGGCCCATGGCTGATCGTCCCGCCAGTCGAAGACCGGGCGACCGACTTCGATCACCTCAGCGATGCGGAGCTGCGCATTCCCCCAAGATCCTGGCCGACCTGAGCGAACGCTGCCCCGTGGCCCACACCGACCGCTACAGGGAACTGCCGATTCAGCAGCGCCTGCGATCGATCCCACCGGCCTTCACCGCTTCACCGCTTCAACTCGACTGCAGCTTCGAATCAATCTGCGAGTCCTGCGTCCACTTCACCACCGACCAAACATTTCAACCAGTCGTGCTCCGCCAACGCGACCACGCCGCTGCCCACGACCAAACCCAACGAACCGAACTCTTCACCAAACTCCTCAACCAGAGCGGACCCGAACAATGACCATGATCTTCCCCTTGACAGCGATTACCTGCATGTCGCCGGTAGTGCAGCGCACCCGGTTGTGCTGCAGGCCGCGACTACCGAGCGTTCTCGACCCAGTCTCGACCCACACATGGTGCTACCTGAAGCGTGCGAATGCGTTTGGTTGCAGGGACGCATAGTCGGCGCGGGGCAAGCGCGAGTCGTCAGCTTTGGACCCGTTGGCGGCGGACACGACGCGCCTTTCGAGCGGGGCGTTGCATTCGTCCACGATGCGCAGATGCTGAGACACGTGAGGCCTACAGGAGATGAGGTCGTCGATCTAGTCTGCGCGTCCGCCCGATATTCGCGCCCGATAACCCGGGGTCCGTGGCTGGCGTCGCGCAGCACGTGGCGCTCAGTCCCAATCAGGACCACTGGCTTGGCCATCTCGACATCCCTGATCTTCCGAGCCACACAGTACCAACTGGATCGAAGGCCCACCGAGGTCCTTCGAGTCGATGTTTTAGGCGGATCATCCATAGCCAGCGGCGTGGGTTCTCCAGCCCGGAATCGCGCCAATCGCCTGGATCTATCGTCACGGGCTTAGGAGCCGTCGTAGACCAACGGCAACATATGGGTGTACCCCTGGTTTGGTTGAGCTCCTTCAGGCCGTTGCTGAGAAGGAGTTCTGCGAAGAGCGCGGGCTGTAGGCGCCAAAGCCCAGGCAAGTCTGGCCGCGTCCATAAACGCTGCGAGCCTCGGCCTGGGACTTGCGCTCAAGCACCACGTACAAGATCGCCCAGCGCCGCATCGCCATCCACCACTACTCGGCCCCCAGCTGGCTCGAAGCCAGAGCCACCCGTTTCATTGGCCCTCGTGCCATCGAATGTGTCCATGATGTCGACGGCAACTGTCGTGCTGGTGCTGGCGGCAGGATGGAGGCCACGTAACGCAAAAGGGGAAGACTTGACATGACGTGGATACAAACCATCCCACCTGACCAGGCCAAGGGCGAATTGAAGGAGATCTATGAGAAGACGAAGTCACCTCATGGGACCTACGACAATGTCTACATCTCAAAGAGTTTGCGTCCCCAAACGATTCTGGGGCATGACCTGCTGTACCGGGCTGTTCTTCATCACCCTGACGTCCAACTCCAACTCTGGTTCTTGGAACTCGTAGCGACGTACACGGGGATCTTGCTCAATTGCACCTACTCGCCGACCCATCACGGCTCAAACTACCGACGGCTTCTCAATGATCCGGCTCGCCAAGCCGAAATCGACGAAGCGATGGCCGCGGATCGCTTCGAAGACGCCTTCGACGGCAAACAGCTGGAACTATTGCGCTACACCAAGAAACTCACACTCACGCCCGGTGAGATCACCCGCGACGACATTGAAGTCATGCAAAACGCAGGCGCTGACGATGGAGAGATACTCGAGGTCAACCAGGTTTGCAGCGTGTTCAACTATTCGAATCGATCGTTGGCAGGTTTAGGTGTCGACGTCGGCGATGATCGAGTCGGATTCTACTAGTCGGCTTTAGCGCCCTATCCCAAACGCCCACATCACACCTGCACAAGTTTCAGGTTTCCTTGGGCAATCACCGCAAGCACCTTGACCTCTGCCTGTTCTACGAGCAGGCAGAGTGTTTCTCCACGCGCAAGCGAAGACTTCCTCTGAACCCAGAATCGCAATGGTTGTTACGCTGATTGAACTCACTCAGGACCCGGAGACAGAATGACGGCAGCTATCCATGTGCAGACGGTCTCCAAGGCGTTCGGCACAACACAGGCCCTCGATGAGTTAGAGCTTCGGGTCGAACCCGGACAGGTCATGGGCTTTCTCGGACCGAACGGCTCGGGAAAGTCCACCGCAATCCGCGTCCTCATGGGAATCCTGCACCACGATTCTGGCCAGGTGCGGGTGCTCGGGCAAGATCCTTGGACTGACGCCGTCGAACTCCATAAACGGATCGCGTACGTGCCAGGCGATGTCAACCTGTGGCCTGGGCTGACGGGCGGCGAGATCATAGATCTCTTCAGTCGACTTGGTTCGGGTCTCGACCCGAAACGACGGGACGACATGATCGAGAGGTTCGACCTCGACCCGACCAAGAAGAGCCGCACATATTCCAAGGGCAACCGGCAAAAGGTGGCCCTCATTGCCGCCCTAGCTGGCAACGCTGAGCTGTTCATCTTCGACGAACCGACCTCCGGGCTCGACCCGCTAATGGAGACCGTCTTCCAGAACACGATTGGCGAGATGCTGACCGACGGAAAGACAGTGCTCCTGTCCAGCCACATCCTGGCCGAGGTCGAATCATTGTGTGATCAGGTGACGATCATCCGCGACGGACGAACCGTCGAGGCCGGAACGTTGGCCGAACTTCGACACCTGACGAGAACTTTCTTCACTATCACCACCACCGAACCCATCGCCGAGATGGCCACGGTCGACGGCGTGTCGGACTTTGTTGCCCCTGACGACCATCACGCGTCATTCAACGTGGCCAACGCGAAACTCGGCGAGGTCATGAACCACATTGCGAATCTGGGAATCGTGGCCATCGAGAGTCAGCCGCCGACCCTCGAAGAACTCTTCATGCGCCACTATGCAGTTGACAAAACGCATCATGTCGCGTGCTCCTCAACCAGGCGGAAACGATCTACAGACCGCACCTCGCACACGAGGTCGAGTAACTGCGTGATTATCGCCCCAGTGGCTCAGACACTGCATCCACCTGCAGCTGGCAAGGACAGCCGATCGATCGTGGAATCGATCAACACCCTCCGGGTCGAGAGCGCTACCGCTGGTTCGGCGAGTAGTCCAACTAGCCGCAAACACAAATCGAGCGACTGGTGGTGACAGTATGTGTCTGTCATGACTTCATTGCTCACGCCCTTCACCGGCTTCATTCCATCAGCGGCTCACGCCCATCGGATTGTCGGACCGCCATCGTCGATGTTGTCGAGCGAACAAAAGAACGCTTCCCGCCTAGACTACTTGAGCTTCCGCCATGTCGTTGGCCGGGGCGCTGGTGCCCATCACGCCCAGGCCATGGAGTGGCTCCAACGTTGCCACGACCTCGATGCTCTCCGACCGGTCGACTCTTCGGTCATCATTCATCGTTTGACGCGCGGCGCTTTCATAGCGACTGGCCTGATAGCCGACGTATCCCTCGCTGCGTTCGACACCGGCCTCGTCAAACGTCACGAAACGACGATCGCAAAAAGCGAACGCAAGATGCTGAAGTACATGAAATCAACCCGGATCTTTGGCAATCCTGTGGCTCTTGCCCACCACGATCACCCCGAGGTCGCAGTCTCCCTAGCCAGCCACACGCAGCGTGACGCCGACATCACCTTCGTGGCGATAGATGGAATGCAACACTCGCTTTGGGTCGTGGCCGGCGACGATGCGGTGAATCTATGCGCCAGCTTCAGCGATGTCCTCTACATAACCGACGGGCACCATCGCCTAGCGGCCGCTTCTTCGTTGGCCGCGGCCGAAGACAGATCCGATCCCCACATCCCCGCAGGGTTATTCGCCGAGAACGAACTCAAAGTGTGGGCCTTCGCTCGAGCCATCAAGGACCAACATGTCAACACCGCCGACATCCTCAATGCGCTCCGTGAGAAGTTCGGTCTCGAGGAGTCAAGCCTCGAAGTTCCTCGGCCGACGGCTCGTCAACAGGTCGGCGTGCGCATCGACGACCGTAGTTTTGTGCTCACGATCCCAGCGGCACTCATCCCGGCAGATGCCTACGACCAACTCGATGTTAATCTGCTCCAAAACCTGATACTCGAGCCTCTCTTTGGGGTGACCAACCCGCGGACTGATTCACGGCTGAGCTTCATTGCTGACACCGCGGACGACGCCCACAACCCAGACTCCTACGACGCCTGGTTCCTGCCCTATCCAACGTCGGTTCGCGACGTCATGATGGTGGCCGACACGGGTCGGGCTATGCCTCCCAAGTCCACGTACTTCTTGCCGAAACTCCCAAGCGGACTCGTGATTCGCCCCATCGACACCGATTGATCTAACTGCCCGCACTCGAGCCTGAGCTCACAGTCCACCCGCAGGATCGTGTCAGCAGCGTGGGCACTTCCCGAACTCAGTACTTTCGGAGCCACTGGTCGTTGTCACTGCCCACCGGTCTAGGGGCATGTCGTGGTCCGAGACTGTCCCCATTCAGCTGAAAGCCAATGCCAGGAACCCGAACAACAGTTGCCTCGACGCCCACGTCGATGTCATGAAGTAGTCCTCGGGCCGCTGGTTGACCCTCGTCGATGACCTCGGATAGTTTGCGGACGCGACTCGCTGGCACACTGCAGTTGACGAGGCGGACCTCCCATGCCTGTGCGCTGTCAGAGGCGAACGCTTCGGCCATCAGATCGCGAAGTTCAGCCTGGTTCTGACGGCGCACGGTTGGTCCAGACCAGCGTTCGTCGCTCGACCATTCGGGATGGCCGAGGCCTTTGCACAAGTCAGCGAACTGGCGTTCATTGTTGGCGGCGAGCATGATGTGTTCGCCATCACCAGTCGTGAAACACCCCGACGACGGGGATCCACTGGCTGCCTCGTTCCCGAGCTTTGGTAGGTCGTTGCCGGTCGTCGCTACCGCTGACATATTCGATGCCATAAGGTTCAATGTGGTATCAAGCATCGACACGTCGACGACCTGACCCTCGCCAGTTCGGGTCCGTTCGGCCAGCGCTGCCATGACCGCAAACGCTGCGTTCAAACCCGTCGCATAGTCGACATACGGCGCGCCTACCTTGACCGGTCCCATCTCGTCGGTGCCCGTCGTCTCCATGATTCCCGACATCGCTTGCACCACATGGTCATACGCCGGTCGACCTCCGATCGGGCCATCGGCACCATATGCCGACAACGAGCAGTAGACGATCTCAGGGTTTCGAGCCTGCAGCGCGTCGACGCCAAGTCCGAGCCGTTCGGCGACGCCTGGGCGGTAGTTCTGGATGAACACGTCGGCATCGTCTATCAGGTGCAATACCGCTGCGAGGTCGGCGGGGTCCTTCAGGTCGGCTTCGACGAACTGCTTGTCACTGTTCTGCACGCAGAACAACGAACCAAGGCGCTGTGCAGCTAACTCGCCGATCCCGCCTCCGAGCCGGGTCCATTCGCCACCGGGGGGTTCGACCTTGATGACCTCGGCGCCGAGAAGAGCAAGCTGATACGTGCAGTACGGGCCAGCCAGGACCTGGGTCAGGTCGATGATGCGGATGCCGGCCAGCGGCGTCGGTCGAGTCATAAGGTCGCTTCCCTTTGAAGGTTTCGCTCCAGAACGGCGTCAGCCCTCGGAGAACATCTGTGCCACGACGAGCGTGGAAGCTTGCTCATCAAGGCTGCGGATTCCAAATTCGCCCGAGAACATCTCGATCACACCATTTCCGTCGGCGTCGGCTCCGTCGAGCATCGACACGCCTGATGCGAACGCACCCGCAACAAACGGTTGCGCCTCGGCAGGCGAATCGGTCGCGTTCACCCGCAGCGCCTGGTCAACAACAACGACTGCATGCCCACGAATGATCTCGATCGCATCCAACCAAATGGTGGTGTAGAACACTTGTTCATCAGTGTCCTGGGGCAACGACAGGACCGCAGCGCTGACGCCGTCGAGGTGTGCGAGTACCCCAATGTCATCGCCGGGGTTTTGGGAGACGCCGTCGCCATCGAGATCGCCGAAATGTTCTCCTGAAGCACCTTCGACAAGATTCGCTACGTGATCGGCATGGCGTCGTAGCTCAGGAAATGTACCGCCATCGATTTCTCGTTGCATCAGGTCGATGTGGTCAATAACAAGCTGGGCCTGGGCGTTGAGCTGGGCCAGACTGCCATCGGTCGCCAACAGTGCCTCGACTACCGCCAACGCTTCGACCGGTGGAGCGATGCGAGCAATGACCTGTGACCCGGACCCAGCTGAATCGGGAGCGTCTACAGCCACAATCAACTCGTCGAACTGGGCCAGCTGATCGGCCGTAATCGAGACGATCAACATGTCCAACGCATCCAGTACGCCGAGCCTTGTCGCAGCGGCACCATCGCCAACTTGTACGAACAGTTCGGGGTTGGTTGGCGCATCGGCAGATACGGGAAACCCACCGGGACCGGAGCGCAGCACGATCTCGCGTCCGGAGGGCAGAAGCCATACGACGCCTGTGCCGACGATGTCGGATGCTGGCACCGGGGCATCGCTCACCAGGTCGATGGCGAACTGGGCGTGCAGGAGCGATCGTGCCTGGGCCAGGCTTCGGTCGGTCGCTTCGATCTGCTCAGTTCCTGCATCGAGGCTCACTTCGCCGATCGTATCTGCTGCAAGGATCCGAAGGAACTCACGCTCAGCAGCGGCGATCTGGTCAGTCGCTCGAGTTTGGGCTGTCGCGAATTCTGTCCCAAGGAAACCATCGGCTACAGACACTGAAACGTTTGCCAGATGGCCACGGGCTCCGATGTCATCACCCGGGTTCTCGGCGCGGCCATTGCGATCAAGGTCGCCGAAGGTGTCGCCTGCGGCGCCATCCATGATGTTTACGACATGTTCCGCATGACGACGAACCTCGTCGAGGTTGCCAGCTTCGATTTCGTTGCGCATCAATAGATCGTGCTCTTGTGCGATCCCCAGCTCACGTTCCTCAGCGTCGAGCGCGCTGACCGAGATTGTTAGTGCACCACCGGCTAGCTCGTCGATGCTTGTCGAAAAAACGATCGGGCCCGACGGTGCAGACGGGTTGGATCCCGTTGGTTCTTCGCTCACCCTGAACGAGCGCACGAGCGCCACATCTGGCATTGCAGAATCAAGTCGAGCCTGCCCGTTTTGATCAATCACGATCTCGCCGGCAGGACCGATAACACCGTCGAGCCAAGCCATGTAGCTTGTGCCCGCCGACGGTTGACGGGAGCGGTCGAAGCCGACAATAAGTCGACCGTCAAGGATTGTGGCGTTGTGCACGAAGAGCACCAGGATGTTCTTTGTGTCAAAGCTTGGCACGGCCGCCTGGGGTGTTTCCCGATCGGTTACTGGCGAGGGTGCAGGCGCTGGTTCAGTATCGGCCGGGGCTGCTTCGGTCGCTGGTGCTAGTGCAGCATCGTCTGTCGCTGTGGTGCCGTCACTGGCATTGGGGGCGACCTCCACCTGGTCCTCGGAAGTCGCAGCGATGGCGTCCGTCGAATCGTCGCCGCCGAGTAGCTGGGTTGCACCAACTACGGCACCGGCGACCAGCAGGACGCTGGCGATTGCGGCAGCGATGAGCCACCCTCGCTGCCGTCTTCCATCGGCCGAAGCCTCAGGGTACGCAACCACCAGAGTCGGGTTCGCTACCCGGCCCAGCGGGCGAGAGTCGCCCGCCGTCTGAGCAGATCCAGTTACTGTGTCGATCTCGCTGGCCATCGCTTGATCGAGGGCGAGTCGCATCTGGCCGACGTCTGCGAAGCGGTCCTCGGGAGACTTGGCCATTGCCCGTTGAATAACGTCGTCGAGCGCCGCCGACACCAGCGGGTTACTCGCACAAGCCGACGGCACCGGCTCAGTGATGTGTTTCATCATGAGTGCGTGCACAGAATCGGCCTGAAAGGATAGTGCCCGGTAACCATCTCGTAGAGCATCACACCAAGTCCGTACTGGTCGGCAGCAGCCTCGGCTCGCTCACCTCGGACCTGTTCGGGAGCGATGTAGGCCGGTGTTCCAAGAACAGCGCCGGTTGCAGTCATGGCTTCGTCGGCAAGTCGAGCAATCCCGAAGTCGGTCAGCACCGCGTGATGTCGCGCATCATCGACGAACATGACGTTGGCGGGTTTGCTATCTCGGTGGACCATTCCGATGGCGTGTGCATATTGCAACGCATCGGCCAGCTGGCTAGCGACCGAAACAGCATCAGCCGGGCTGAGCGGACCGTCCTGCTCGTCGAGGTGTTCACGCAACGAACCGCCGGGAAGATACTCGATCACCATGTAGGGATGTTCACCGGTCGCGTCGAAATCGATCACTCGGGCGATGTGGGGATGTTGCAGCTGTCCCATTGCTCGGGCCTCGCGCTGAAACCGTGCCGCGAAGTCATGGCTGTGGGCGAGATGTGAGTGCATTACTTTGATGGCGACAGATCGTTCAACGCTCACCTGGGTTGCCATGAACACATCGGCGGTCGCGCCGCTACCCAATCTCGCCTCGAGCGTGTAATTGCCTTACTGGCTTTTCGGTTCCACGAGAGTTGACTACCTGGACGTAGGGATGTGCTGGTCTACCATTGCCTCTGACACTATGGCACCGACCGCCTGGTGGCCATTAGCCGCATATGTCGCTGTGGCATAACGGGTTACTTCCATCGTTCATCACGCTGCACCCGGGACATGAGATCAAGTACAGCCTGCCTCGGGTCCTTATTTTTGTGAAGCACAGCACAAACCTCGTTGGTGATCGGCAACTCAATGCCTGATTCCAAACCCATTTCCCGGGCAGCAAGGCTGGTCTGGACGCCTTCGGCAACCTTGTCGGTCGACGCCAAGATGTCAGCCAGTCGGTCGCCTCGGCCGATTGCTATGCCGATGTTTCTATTCCGCGACAGGTCACCGGTACAGGTCAAGACCAGATCGCCGACGCCAGACAACCCGCCCAGGGTTAACCCATCACCGCCCCTCGCCTCCCCCAGTCGTGTGATTTCCGCCAGGCCTCGGGCGATGAGCGCTGCTCTGGTATTACGCCCAAACCCGATCCCGTCAGAGATTCCCACGGCAATCGCCACGACATTCTTGAGCGCACCACCAAGTTCGACACTGATGATGTCAGGCGACGAATACACACGAAACGATGTTGTTGAGAACAAGTCTCGTGCCTGGCGGACACAAGTTGCGCCAACACCAGCGACTGTCACCGCAGTCGGTTCACCGGCCGCCACCTCGTCGGCGAATGACGGGCCGGACAGCGCAACCACCTTGTCCGCGACCACGCCCATTTCGCCCAGAATTTGGTGGGGTGTCGCAAGTGTGCCCATCTCGATACCTTTCGATACCGAGATGATGGAGCCGGCGGCCACCAGAACCCGGGATACCGGTTCCAGGACCGAGCGCATGTGTTGTGTCGGCACCGCGTTGACAACTACATCAGCGTCTCGAAGTGCCAACGCAATATCGCTCGTTGCCTCAAGCTCGGCTGGCAGGTCGAAGCCTGCAAGGAATCGTCGATTCTCGTGACGGATGCCAATATCGGCTGCGACCTCGGGTTCTCGTGCCCATATTCGCGTTGACACCCCCTTGGCGGCCAGTAACGACGCGAGCGCGGTACCCCACGCCCCCGCTCCAAGGACAGTTGTTACCGGAAGATTGGTCACGACACTCATATTCGCCAGGTCGGATCGGATGGTCCGAGCCACAGCTATGGTCACTACCGCCCGTGCCATTATCCAGGGCCCTACGTCCTGCGCCACCTCGGTTTCGAGGCTTGCTGGCCCAGACCAGCAGCCGGACCCAACTTTTACGAATATATCGACGTGCTACGTAGTGTGTGCTCATGAGCTACGACGGATTCGACCTAACGGGCAAAACAGCAGTTATCACGGGAGGCAACAGCGGCATCGGTCTGGGTTTCGCCCGAGCAGTTGCTGCCGCTGGTGCCGACGTGAGTATCTGGGGCACAAATGCTGACAAGAACGCTGCGGCCGAAGCTGAGCTACAAGCGATCAATCCATCCGCATCGGCCATCACGTGTGATGTCTCCTCCGAGGAACAAGTCGAAGAGTCCATGGCAGCGGTAATCGAGCGGTACGGCCGTATCGATGCCTGTTTCCCAAACGCTGGTGTAAGCAGCAACAACGCCAAGCCGTTTCATGAGCACTCGAACGAAGACTGGTTCAGCGTCATCGACGTGAACCTGCACGGTGTGTTCTTCACGCTGCGAGCGGCTACCCGCCAGATGGTGGCCCAAGGTGAAGGCGGAAGCCTGATACTCACGTCGAGTGGCACGGCCATTCAGGGCGCTGCGAAAAGTCAAGCTTATGCGTCGACCAAGGGCGCGATGATCGCCATGATGATGGGTTTGTCGACCGAGATGGCTCGTTACAAGATCACTGCCAACGCGATCATTCCTGGCTGGATTGAAACCGCGATGACCGAAGCGGCGTTTGGGTATCAGAAGTTCGTTGACAACGTACTCCCCCGGATCCCGATGCGCCGCTGGGGCCAACCCGATGATTTCGGCGCGATCGCGATCTACTTGATGAGTGATGCTTCACGGTGGCACACCGGCGACGTCATCAAAATCGACGGCGGCTTCAGCATCTATTAACGACGACCAGACGAGACGAAGAAACAGGACGAGGAGACGAAAGCATGGCACACGTTGACCAGAACATCGTTGAGATGCCGGACGACGAATCGGTGGCCCTCATGCCGCCGTATCGGCGGCTGATCGACTGGATACAGACCGAGGTCGCCGGGCTGACCGACGAGCAACTCGACTTCGATGACCTCAGTCCTGAGAACGAGTGGATGTGGTGGTCGATCCGGCGGCAGGTATCCCATATTGGTTGGGACGCGCTGGTGTTCACCAGCCGACGGTGCGGCCGGTTGCTGTGGCCTGACGGTGAAGTTCCTGCGCCGATTGTGTGGGAAGACCACGTGATGTCGAAGGCCGGAGCCAAGTGGGATCGGGTGCTCGACGAAGACCTGTTCTGGGATATCCCTGACCTGATCGCCAAAGTGGAGGTCGGGATTAGTTGGCTTGAACGAGTTGTTGCCGAACAGCCAATCGAGATGCTACGAGCCGATCTAACCAGCGTGCGAGGGACAGCGTTTTGGGAGTACGCCATCACCACCTTACCCCGAGGCGCTGGACCAGATCCTGCCCAAGCCGGGCACCTGCGTTATTCGCTCGAAGCATCTCTGTGGATGGTCTTCTACGAGATGCTGACCCATGTCCGCACCATCCAAAGGCTGAAACTGCACCAGGGTTTAGACGTGGCACAGAAGCTGCCCCGAGTGGGATATCTACGGCTGCCTCATTACTGGGGTGACACCAACGAAAACGGCCCAGGCATGGAACGCATCCCCATTGGCTGAATAGCTGAGGTCCTCCAATGGCCATCAGCCTGAGATAGACCGACCCACCGTCGGCCAGCAACGCCACCGTTCGTTGTGGTGAGCACACGCACTTCCATCGGGTTCGATGCCAACGTCATCTCGTGATATACGTGGTCTGCGCTGCGTGCCTTGGCAGGTGAGGCAACACGAGATCACCACATCGAGGAATGACCAATGGCTATCACCGAGGCAACACCAAGGATCGGGTCGGAACCCAAGTCGGGGACCGAGCGTTATGACAGTTTCATGGTCAGCACGCTCACGCCACACCTGGGGGCCCAGGTCGAGGGTCTCGATCTGTCGCAACCGCTCGATGCGCCACAACTGCATGACCTCCATCAGGCCTTCGCCGACTGGGGCGTTCTGGTGTTTCGAAACCAGCATCTCGACCGAGAGGCACACAAGGCGTTCGGCCGTTACTTCGGTGACCTACACGTGCATCCGATGAATTACTCCCGAAAGTCAGATCCCGAAATCCTTATAGTCAAGACCACCAAAGATTCGCCCTACACCGCTGGCGATGCGTGGCACACCGATGTCACGTGTGATGCAATCCCTCCCCTTGCATCTGCGCTCTACATCACCGAAACGCCCGAGGTCGGTGGCGGCGACACGTTGTTTGCCGACATGTACCTGGCGTATGAGCTGTTATCACCGGCAATGCAGCAGTTCCTCGAGGGCCTCACTGCCGTCCACGATGGTGGCGTGCCTTATGTCGGCGCCTACGGATCAACGCCTGCAGAGGGTGGGTATCCACGAAGTGAACATTCGGTCATCACGGTGCACCCAGTCACCGGCAAGAAGGTGCTCTACGTCAATAGCGGCTTCACATCCCACATCAAAGGGTTACGGCGGTGGGAAAGCCAGGCGCTGCTCGATGCACTTTTCGCGCATATCGCCACCACCCCGCGACTGCACTGTCGGGTGCAGTGGGAACCCAACACGCTCACCCTGTGGGACAACCGCTGCACCCAACACCACGCGGTCTGGGACTACCAACCACACAGCCGTTACGGCGAACGAGTGTCGGTGCTCGGCACCGAGCCACCGGCCGGACCCTGAGGCTCAGAAGAATCGGGCTGCCCGCACAAACAGCGACACGAGTTCTAGGCCCAGAGTCGGTTGCAGACGTTGAGCCACAGTTCGGTGGTGAGTTTGAGTGACTCGACGTCGATGCGTTCATTGTGACCGTGGAAACGGCTGCCGAATTCGGCAAAGGAGACCTTGTTGCTGAGCAGGCCGGCGCCATAGGCAGGCACACCCTTGGCTCGAAAGAAACGGGCGTCGGTTCCGCCTGTGACCATCGAAGGCACAACCCGAGCCGTCGGATACGCCATCTGTACCGAGTCGGTCAACGCTGACCACAACGGCGTGTCGGTGCTGGACATCGACGGCCCGTCGGGTGAGTCGAACAGCCGATTGATCTTCACCGACGGCAGCAGATCCTCGCCGATGATGGCCCGCAGATGGCGATCAGCATCGTCTTGTGTCTCGCTGGGCAGCACCCGAATGTCGACGTACAGGTCTGCCCGGTCGGGGACCGTGTTGGCTTTCTCGCCGCTGTTCACCATGTTGGGGCTGAACGACATTTGGCAGCACGAATGCAGATTGCTTGCGGTGCCCCGAGGCAGGCTGGCCAGCGCAGCGTCGACCTGATCTGGATCAAGGAGCTTGTCCTCCATCTCGGCACCCAGGCCAAGCGCCCGCACCCGTTCGCGGAACATGTCGTCGAGTTTGGGTGCGATCTCGTACTCGGTCATACGAGTCACGATCTTGGCCGCCTTCACCAGCGCGTTGTCACTGCGGTATGGCCGAGACCCATGGCCGGGCTCGCCGCTGATTTCGAGATGACGGAAGGCACCCTTCTTCTCCCCCGTGGTCATCATCACCGTGGTGCCATCGGCGGTCGAGGTGGTGATCCCGCCGTTCTCGGTGAGCACGTAGTCGCACTTGATCGCATCCCAGTGATTGTCGACAATCTCCTTTGCTCCCAGGGCACCGCCCGCCTCTTCGTCGGCGACAGCAAAATAGATCAGGTCGCCCGGATAACGCTTGCCTGAGCGAACGATCTCCCGGAATGCAACCATCATCGAAGACGTGAGGTTCAACATGTCGACGGCGCCCCGACCCCATACCTCTGGGGTGCCATCGTCGGCCGTGATCAGCTCACCGCCGAACGGGTCATGCATCCAGCCATCGGGGCTGACCGGCACCACGTCGGTGTGGCCCATCAGGCACAACGAAGGAGCGTTCGGATCTGTGCCTTCGTAACGAGCGATCATCGATGAACGCCCCGGCGCAGGCTCGATGACCTCGAAGTCAACACCGATTCCTTCAAGCTCATCGCGTAGCAGCCGAGCGTTTCGGTCCTCGTTGCCCGATTCGGGTGTGCCGTGGTTGACGCACTGATTCCTGATCATCTGCTGCAGCAACTCGACAGTCTCTTGTGTCAGTAAGTCGATCGATTTTCCCACAGCAGGCTCCTGTTCGTTTCCCACCAGCATGTCATGACGCGCCGTCCGAGGCATGCCAGTGCTTCTTCGCCTCGCTGCACGCCCCATGCCATTCGGCGTAGGGTCAGGCGATGAAACCACTCGATGGAATCCGCGTCCTTGAATTCTCCACCATGATCACTGCGTCGTTTGCGGCGATGATGCTGGCCGATCAAGGTGCCGAAGTCATCAAGGTGGAACCACTCGAACTCGGTGACCCTATGCGATACCTGGGTTCGGCCAAGGGAGGATTCTCGGCGCTGTTTGCCAACTGCAACCGAGGTAAACGATCGTTGTCCGTAGACCTGAAGAGCGATGCGGGTCGCGAGATCATCGAGAATCTCGCTGCCGAAAGCGATGTCGTGTTAACGAACTACCGGCCCGGCGTCATGGATGGAATCGGCCTGGGCAGCGAACACCTGCGTTCGTTAAACCCCGCGCTCATCTATGCCGGTGTGTCTGGATTCGGCACCGAGGGGCCACATCGTGATGCCCCTGCCTATGACCCGATAATCCAAGCCCAAACCGGGTTCGCCGCCGTCCAGGGGCAGGGCAAGGGTGCCCCCGAGTTCATGCAGAGCCTGATGTGCGACAAGGTCACGGCCTACACCGCCTGCCAAGCCGTAACCACGGCGTTGTACGTGCGAGAGAAGACTGGCGAGGGCCAACACATCGACCTGTCGATGCTCGACTCGGCTTTGTATTTTCTGTTCCCTGACGGTTTTATGCACCACACCTTGCTCGACGAGGACGCCGAGCACAAGGCACCATTGAGCGAGCTGCTTTACGAAATCGCTGGCACTATCGACGGCGGTGTGACCGTGTCAGCGGCAACCCCAGGCCAACAGGTGGGGTTGCTAACCGCTATCGACCGACTGGAGTTGTTCGCCGATGAGCGGTTCAACACCATCGACAAGATCATGGCAAACGTCGATGCCTTCCGCCTCGAGATCAGAGCGGGCATCGCCTCGTTCTCGACCGAGGATCTTCTCGGCAAGCTGCACGAGAACGATGTTCCAGCTGCGCGCCCGCTCGATTACCACGAGGTGCTTGCCCATCCACAATATGAGGCGAATGACAGTACCGACGTGGACACCCATCCTCGTCTGGGTTCCATGGTGCGAGTCAAGCCGCCGGCGCGTTTCGGTGGGGATCGTTTGCAGCCAGCGTCGCACAGCCCAGCGCACGGCGAACACACCTTCGAGGTGCTTCAGTCACTCGGTCGAACCGATCAAGAGATTGCCAACTTGATCGAACAAGGCATCGTTCAGCAGCCCAAAGACTGAACCACACGGCTGCAGGGGGCTCTAGCCCAACGTTGGTCGGGGGAACTGGGGTGAGAGAATCACTGCTCCAATCGCGGCGATCACTCCCACCGATGCGACGACCAGCCACATCGTTGGGTAACCCGCTGAGTCGATGATCCGACCGGTCACGATCGGGGCACTAAAGACGCCGACGTACACACCAGTCTGCGTCAGCCCAGTGGCCGCTGCGGCGTTGCGCCGGTTGGCGGTCACGATTGCGTAGTTCGTGGCCACCGGCCATATCCATCCCCCACCAAACGCCAGGATCGACGCAGCCACATGAAGTGCTGGCAGCCGCACTGCTGCGAGTGCAAAGCCAGCGATACCGACGATGTAGAGCAACGCTGCCGCTCGGAACGGCGGGGTATGGCTGGCGTCTATGCGGCTGCCGATCAGCAATCGCACCGCAATACCGGTACCTGCGGCCGCGCTGATGACCACGCCGGCAACTCCCTCGGAAAGACCGGCATCAACCCCCGATGAAACCGTCCACGCATTGATCGCCCCTGACGTGAACGCAAACAGGAACACCACCACGGTAGCCCCGTACAACGCGGGCGTTGGCGACTGACCAGCGCTCACTGCCCGCACTTCAGGCGTCGTGGTGACAGGCGTAGATATCGCTGGCATGACGAAACTGCGGACCTGGGTGATCGCAGCTGCAGCCATGGCAGCCCCCACGACATAGGACCATCGCCAGCCAAGTGTGAGCGCAACGACTGGCACCGCCAACCCGCCAATCATCGCCGAACCAGGCATGGCCGCTTGTTTCGTGGCAATGGCCAGACCCAGTCGTGGCAGCGACGCCTGCGTCAACGCAAGGTTCACTGCCGATTGGACACCCGAATTAGCCACTCCCGCCAGTGCGAGCATTGCGAGCATCTGCCCGAAACTGGATACGAGCAATGCAATCGTGAGCTGTATCGCCATGGTCGCAGCGAGACCAATCAAGAGCTGACGCCGTGGACCGAGCCGTTGCGCCAGCCTGCCCAGCGGCAGTGACGTAACTGCAGCACCGATGAAGAACGAACCGAGCGCCCAACCGTAGGTGCCTTCGGAGACATCGAAATCGGCGCTCGCTTGTACGGCAAGCGCTCCACTGGCAAGACCGGGGAACACGCTGGCGATGGTTGCGAGTGAAACTGCGGCGATGAGGCGCGAAGGATTCGGCGGACTCGACTCACTCACGTGAGCAAGCTACAGCCGGTCTCGACAAACCCAGCACGGAACAAACCACCCGGAGCAACTTGTTCAGCCGTCTAGCACCTGGTTCTGGCCGAGCCACCGTGTTTCATCGGGTACGTTTGTGGCCAGCGACCAAGGCAACACCAGTGGACCCAGCGGACCCAACATCACTCGACGAGGCAAAGGAGCTTCTGTACGGACTCCCGCTCAAGTCGTTCGTTGCTGAGCGCGATTTTTTAGTCAAACAGATCTGGGCGGCGGGTAATCGGGATCTGGCAAACGAAGTCAAGACACTGCGAAAACCCTCGATGGTTGCCGCCGAGGTAAACCACATCGTGCGGGCCGACCCGGAGGGCGTTGATCTCATCTTGCAGGCGGCGACGCTTTTGCGTGCCGCTCAAACCGGTGCACTTGAGGGTTCGACCATCGATGCATCGGAACTCCAACAACAGTATCGAGCTGCGATCCGGGGGCTTTCACAGTCCGCGCCGACACGACGAGCTGAAGTCCGAGCCGCACTTGAAGCCGCAACAATCGACGAGGCCTCACAGGACGATCTTCGATCCGGCTGCCTGGTCGTTGTCCCGACAACGGTGTCGGTGTTCGGAACCGCTCCTCCCTCGCCAGCAATTGCGCCAACATCGGCGACCGAGGAACCTTCACCGCCCGTCGATGAACTCGAGGCACGACGCGTCCGCCGCCGAGCTTCGAACGACAAAGACCAACCCCAAGCAGACGAAGAAGGAGCCGCGGAACAGGCTGCTGCCGAGAAGGAAGCAGCTACGGCGGAGAAACGGCGAGCGGCCGAGGCCGAGGCCGAGGCCGAGCCACAACGCAAACGAGCCGAGAAGGAACGGCAACGAAAACTCACTGCACTCAAGAGGGAACACAGCGAAGCGTTGGGGACCCACCTCGCTGCACTCAATGCCGAAGAGGTTGCGGCTGCCGAGGCCGCGCATGCTGACCAGGCTGTCGCGGATACTGCGCGTGAACAAGCGGCACTCGAGCAAGCGCTAGCAGTAGTGCAAGTCCAACGAGCTACAGCTGAAAAAGCTCGTGCCAACGCCGAGACCGCCAAGGCCAACGCCCACGAGCGGGCCGAACAGGCCGAAGCCAAAGTCGATGCGCTAGCCCAAATTATCGCTGCGTTCGAAATCGACTGATGCAACGGGGAGACTCGTTGAACACTGGGACGTGACTGAAGAAGTCGTCACTGCGGCCTCGTACGAAACGGTGTCGGGTCTACGTCCGTTGACCTGCCGCTAGCTTTGGTCACGTGCCCCTGCCCCGCCTCGTGGCCCGCGTAAACAAGCGGTACACAAACCGCTTCATCGAACCCATCGCGCGACGCTCGACTTCATGCTCATCCCGGTGCGCTAAGTTCAGCACCGATGTCGCCGGCTCGCAAAATTGCCTTTATCGGCTCACACTCCGTGCGCAAGACCAATGCCGTTCACTCGTTCGCTGGGGCGGTTGGGCGTAGCGGCCGCAGTGTTGAAGTCGGCCGCGAGGTCGTGCGTTTCAGCCCGCTTGGGCGTAACGAAGGAGCGACACCTGAAGCCCAGTTGTGGGCGATCATGGCGCAGATACAGCAAGAACTTGAGCTGCGCAACCAGGCCGACGTACTTGTGCTCGATCGAGCCGTTGTCGACAACTTTGCCTATTTTCTGCGGGTTACTCGGGGCGAGGATCCCTTCGACGTCAAGCCGCTTGTACAGAACTGGTCACAGACCTACGACCTCTTCGTGCGACTCCGCCCTGACGTGGCACTAAAGGCCGACGGCGTGCGCAGTACCAACGAGAAGTTCCGCAATGAGATCGAAAAGATCCTCGATCTGATCATCCCGCAGTACGTCGATCCAGATCGGCTCATCGAACTACGGGCCTCTGAGGTCACCGAAGGGTTCGATTGGGGCAACCTGTTGGAACGACTCTGTGGTCCGCTTGGCGACACGAAGCCCGAACCCAAACCGGTGACCTATGCACCCACCTTATGGGACTTCGACGATCAGGACTAGCGATCAGGACGAAGCGGTTGTGGTCATGTCGTCACATCGCTGACCCTGCGGCCTTCGTGCGGTCCACTTAACGCAACCGCAGCGTGTTACCTCGAAAGGTGGCGATCAGTCGGTCGTCAGATTCGGTGCGTATGGCTACGTCGTAGATGCCAGCTTTACCTCGCAGACTGTGTTCTACCGCAGTAGCCACGAGCACATCGCCTGTACTGGCAGCGTCGATGTAATCAATCGCAGCCCGGATCGCCATCGCAGTTCCCCCTCGGCTGTTGCCAGCATAAGACATGGCGACATCGGCCACTGTGAACAATACGCCGCCATGCAGCTGGCCCAGACTGCCCAGGTGCTGCTGGGCAACCGTCAATGCAACAATCGCGGTTCCCGCACCGGCTTCACGAAGCTCAATACCTAACTGCTGGGCAGCCGTGTCGGCATCATGCAGCGATTGCACGTGGCCAAAGCAGTCGTCATCGTTGGCAACATTGGTCATCCACCGCAGACTAGTGCCATGACCAGCGAGGAGCTGTTCGACGTCTACGTCCACGTCCACGTGTCAAGCTGGCGGTCATGACCTTCGACATGCTGGCATCCTTCCGGTCTGATCTACCTGCCGCAAGCGGCACATGGCAACCACCACCCGAGTACAGCTTCGTCGGTGGGCACAACGACGCTGCCAGCGTGCCTTTTAGCGGTCTCGCCGAAGCCCTCGTAAACGCGTTGCGCCGCGAAGGCTCAAACCTGGCCTACTACAACCTGGGCGGCTCGCCCCTCGGGTACCGGCCATTGCGTGAGTTCGTGGCCAGCCAACTTGGGGCCAGAGCCGGAATCCAAGGCGGCCCTGATCAAGTGCTCATGGTCTCAGGATCGTTGCAAGCGCTGGATCTCGTCAACAACGCCATGCTCACCCCGGGCGACACCGTTCTTGTCGAGCAGGCCACCTATGGAGGCATGGTGTCTCGTATCGAGCGCATGGGGGTAAACCACGTCGGTATTGAACTCGACAACGGCGGCATCGTCCTCGACCATCTGCGATCGGTCCTCGACGAGCTGCGGACGCAAGATATTTCGCCTCGTTACCTCTACACGATTCCCACCGTGCAAAATCCGACCGGATCCGTAATGCCTCTAGATCGACGTCGAGCGCTGCTGGGGCTTGCACGCGAATACTCATTGCCCATCTTCGAAGACGAGTGTTATGCGGACCTGACCTGGGGTTGCGAGCGACCGCTCTCACTGCGGGCTCTCGATGGTGATGGCGGTCAGGTCATCTACTGCGGGAGCTTCTCCAAGTCGATTGCTCCGGCGCTCCGTGTTGGCTACGTCATCGCCGACGAACCCGTTATTCGGCAACTGCTTGCGCTGAAGACCGATGCTGGAACCGGATCCCTCGAGCAGCTGGCTTTGGCCGAGTACTGCCCATCCAACTTCACCGAACATGTCGATCGGCTCATGTATACGTTGCGCACCAAGGCGGATGCCATGGTCGCAGCCGTCCGATCAGAGTTCGGCGACAACGTACAGGTGACCGAACCAATGGGTGGTATCTACGTGTGGCTCACTTTCCCCGCTGGCACCAACACCGACGCGCTGGCGCTCGCTGCGAATCAAGCCGGCATTGAGTTCAATCCGGGCTCTGGATGGTCGAGTGATCACGAGTGGGGCAAACGTCGATTGCGGCTGTGTTTTGGAGCACCCGATCTAGACACGATTCGCAGTGGCGTTGCTGCCCTTGCACAGGCGTACCGAGCGTCGCTCTGATGTGATCCGGCGTTAGGAGAAGAACGGGATCGCAATCGGGTACCGGTAAAGATCGCCCCGGTTCGCAGCAACTGCTCCCATGATCGAAAAGATCAGGTGCAGAAGAATCAGGATGGGTATGAGGAGGATCCCTATCACCACCAGAACAAGCAGGACCGATGCGACGAAGTAGATGACCAGGCTGATGTTCCAATTCATCAACTGCTTGCCATGATCATCGATGAACGGGCTTTCTTCCCTCTTGATCAACCACATAATCAACGGCACCAGGAAACCCGCAAACAGAGAGCCCAAGTGCATGAACAGTGCATACGTGCGCTGCTCATTCGTGGTTACACCGCTGGATGGTGCGACTCCGCCGCCGAGTCCGAGCGGGGCAACATGATTCGTCCATTCGTAGCCGTCCCAATAACGCTGGCTCCACTGGTCAACCGGATACCAGCCGGGAGCGGCGCCGGTTGACGAATCGGCACTCTGTGACTGGTTGGGATACTGACTGGGATCAAACGAGCTCACCCGTGCACGCTAGCAACCAGTAGAACCCGCTTCGCAGGAACTGCTGAGGCACGCTCCTTCACGTCGAAGTTCGCGGCGACCAGGGATCCATGTAATTGCGATACGCAGTCCTGGCGACATGGTCGGTGAATACGCGTTCATGACCGGCGAACTCCGCCATGCGATGGGCACTAACCTGGATCTTCTGGCTGTTCTGCGGCTCGATCATCAACTATTTGCGTGGCTCCGACTTGAATCCGCCAAAGTTTGCGCGTTGAGTGACAGCCTGGGGCATCTCGCTCCTAGAACTATCGAACCGATGGCGATCCCACGATGACCCCAGCGTTATGACACCAGCGTTATGAGACGGGGGCCGGCACAGCGGCCGCTCCAAGGATCTGTTGCTCCGGACATCGTCCTTCAAGACACTCACGGGGATCTGTGGCGCCTAGCCGATCAACGAGGCAAACACGTCGTACTGATCTTTCATCGGCACATCCATTGACTGCCGTGTGCAGAACATGTGATCGCGGTCAGCGATCGTCTCGCCGACTTTGGTGCCGATGTTGAAATCGTCGTCGTCACCTTCACCGAACGCTCCCATCTTGGGACCTACCTCGAGCGATACCCGTCGCCGCTTCGTTTTCTGCTCGACCCGGATCGCGCCTCCTACAACACCTACGGACTCGGCCACGCGTCAACTCCCCGCATCTATGGCTGGTCCGTCTTGCGCCGGTACGTCGAGATCTTGTCCAGGCGAGGGATGCAAGCGCTGCGTCGACCAACCGAAGACATACACCAGCTGGGTGGCGACTTCGTGATCGATCCCGACGGCGTACTTCGGTACGCTCGCTGGAGCACTAGCCCCGCTGATCGACCCGCAGTTGCTGCGCTCATCGCGGCATCCCATAGAACTCCTGGATCCACAGCCTAAACACGCCACCACAGCAGGTGATAGGGAACGCACATTTACGCCTTATCAGCACAAAGTACGGATATTCTACTTCCGATGTCTGCTCAGCCGCTCGACCGCAACAGCCCGCTCCCGCTCTGGGCCCAACTCGAGGCCGACCTTCAGCGCCGACTCGACAGCGGCGAATTCGACGACGGACCCTTTCCCACCGATCTCGCACTGACCAACGATTACGACGTCAGTCGCCATACCGTCCGCGAAGCAATCCGTCATCTCAATAAGACAGGCGTGCTGAAGCGAGAACGGGGCCGAGGCACGGTCGTCAATCGGTCCGAGTTCGAACAGTCGCTGGGCACCCTCTACAGCCTGTTCCAATCGGTTGAGTCGACCGGTGTTGTACAAACCAGCGAGGTCCTTGAACTTGGAATCGTTCACGATGCGCTGGCAGCGTCACACCTGAAACTTGCCGAGAACGCCGACCTCATCCTCGTTTCCCGCCTGCGAATGGCAGGCGGCGCGCCATTGGCTGTCGACCGTGCATGGCTGCCGAAAACCATCGCTGCACCATTGCTGGATGCCGACTGGACGCACACTGCGCTCTATGACGAGCTTCGAGCGATTGGTTCGCAGGTGCCGAACCAGGGCTGGGAACGTCTGAGCCCTATCGTCCCCAATGCCGCCGATCGGGCGCGGCTCGATATCGCCAAGAGCGATGCAGCGTTCTACTTGGAGCGCCTTGGATCCCACGATGGCGAACCTATTGAGTTTCGGACCACCGTGATTCGCGGTGACCGCTTCCGATTCGTGACCGACTGGACCTCTGGCACTGCTTCGACCTTGCGCCCGACCACCGTATAGGTAGCAACGACGGGCGCTTCGTTGGCCGCCCAATCGTTCGGCGCCCAACGACACCCCACTGACGCTGCATTCGTTGCTGGTTCACATTTCGACCCGGTTTTCGTCCGTTTCCGTAGTTTAGATTTGCATGTGGGCTAAATGTAAGTATAAACGGACAATTAGTTCTCAACCATTGCACCGGCGCTTCCAGCGAAGCGTCGCCATCGTGCTACTCACCTCACTGGCCACACTCGTTGGAGCCTGTGGAGCCGACACCGAGACTGGGGTGCGAGCCGTATCCCCCAATGACGCATTCGCCGTGGTCTTTGAGAATCCACCCGAAGGATTGGTCGTACTCGATGTGCGCACCCCCGAGGAATTCGTCAGTCAGCGACTTCCCAACGCGACAATGATTGACTTCTACTCCCCTGACTTTGCCCAGCAGATCGCCTCCCTGGATCGGGAAACGCCGTATCTTTTGTATTGCCGCTCAGGCAACCGCAGCGGTCAAGCCGCGGACCTGATGACCGAACTCGGGTTCACCGACGTACAAGAGGTCGACGGCGGGATCGTGTCATGGCTCGATGCTGGCCACCCATTCGCTACGAGCAACGACTGACCAAGCTCCACCCATAACAGCGTCGCCACTTGACGAATCACGTTCACCGACCTACGTTGGCAAATGACCGGACATCCGCAATAAGAAATGGGTCACCGCTGCGAGCCAGGGCCATCCCAGCCAACATCGCCCTCGATTCCATCATCAATCTCCAAACCCAAAGAGCCATGCGGCAACTAAGGAACCCGGCTTGCCGGTGTACCGCAGGAACCTCATCGTGAAAGGCAAGTCCTGACCATGATCTTCGAACAGCACTACCTCGAGTGCCTCTCGCAGGCGTCGTACTTCATCGGCGACGAATCGACTGGCCGAGCGGTCGTCGTCGACCCGCGCCGAGACATCGCTCCGTACCTTGCATCCGCCGAAGAACATGGCATGACCATCGAACTGGTGCTCGAAACACACTTTCATGCTGACTTTTTGTCGGGACATCTGGAGATGGCTGAAGCAACCGGTGCAGAGATTGCGTATGGCTCGATTGCAGATCCAGAATTCCCGAGCCGCAAGCTCGCACATGGCGAACGGATTTCACTCGGCGAGATCGAACTTGAAATTCGCCACACGCCAGGCCATACACCCGAGTCGATAAGCATCGTGATCTACGAACACGGCGACGACGCTGCGCCCTACGGTGTGCTGACCGGCGACACCATGTTCATCGGCGATGTCGGACGCCCCGATCTTCTGTCATCCAAGGGCGTAACCAAAGAGGAACTCGCGGGCCAGCTGTACCACTCGCTCCATGAACAGCTCATGACGCTGCCCGACGAGACGTTGCTCTACCCCGGGCACGGCGCCGGAAGCTCGTGCGGCAAGAACCTTTCTTCGAATACCTCATGTTCAATTGGTGTGCAGCGCGAAAACAACTACGCGGTGCAACCCATGACCAAGGAGGCCTTTATCGATGTCGTCACCGAAGGCCAGACCGCTCCCCCTGCGTACTTTGGTTACGACGCCGCTTTGAACAAGGCCATCCGCCCGCTGTTCTTCGAGGAAACGGGTTCTCGCCCACTCGACCTCGCCGAAGTATTGGACGCCCAGCAGACTCGAGCGATCGTTCTCGACTCCCGTTCGCCGGACGAGTTTGCACTCGGCCATCTCCGCGGATCCATCAATGTCGGCCTCGCTGGCCGCTACTCGGAATTTGTAGGCGGCATCATCACCGCTGGCACCCCAATCGTCATCGTCGCCGACGAAGCGCACGAAAACGAGTCAAAAACTCGGCTCGCACGAATTGGATTCGACGACGTGATCGGCCATCTGGCCGACCCCGTTCAGGCGTTTACCAACGCACCAAAACATGTGGTGCGCAGCTCCCGAGTCGAGGTCGCTGGTGCCAAGGCTGCTATGGCCGGTGTAGCCGACCTGCAGGTGGTCGACGTGCGCCAGCCCGGCGAAACCGCCGACGGCGTCATCGAGGGCGCAACGCTGATTGCTTTAACCCAGCTCAACGACCGCATCAACGAACTCGACCCAACGAAACCGACACTGCTGTACTGCGCAGGCGGATTCCGTTCCATGATCGCTTCTAGCAAACTTGAGCAAGCTGGTTTCACCGATGTCACCGACTTGCTCGGCGGCTACGGCGCGTGGTCTGGAGCCGGCGAACCAGTCGTCGTGCCAGCGGGCGTCTAACCACGCACATCTGTGAACCTGCGCCCGCCTGCGACCGCCGACGTCATCGCAGGTTTGTCTGTCGCTGTCATACTAATTCCTCAAGCGATGGCGTATGCCGAACTTGCTGGCCTGCCGCCGCAGGTTGGTTTGTTTTCGGCTGCGCTCCCGCTGATAGTTGCGGCACCGCTTGTGTCATCGCCCTATTTGCAAACCGGTCCGGTTGCGCTGACTGGGCTGCTGACGTTTGGGGCGCTTGCCGGTCGGGCACCGACCTTTTCGGCCGAGTACATAGAACTCGCGGTTCTGCTTGCACTGATGGTCGGCATACTTCGCCTCCTTCTTGGTCTGGCCAGGCTGGGCACGATTGCGTATCTGTTGTCCGATCCGGTGCTCGGCGGATTCACAACCGGAGCCGCCATTCTCATCCTTGCGAGCCAACTGCCTGGAGCCGTGGGCGCACAACCAACAGGAACCGGGGTGCTCAAGCGCGCTGTCGACACAGTTGCATCGCCTCAGTCGTGGCAGGTGGGCGCGCTCCTTTTTACCGGAGCTACCGCTGCCTTGATGGTTGGCGGCCGGCGAATCCATCGTTTCTTCCCTGGTGTGTTCGTGGCCGTGATGGGCGCCATTCTGCTCAGTGCAGCGGTCGGTTATGGCGGCGAGACCATCGGTGAACTACCAGGTGGGTTCATACGCCCTCACACCGTCTTTCCGTGGAACGAGTCAATTGGCCTGCTGCCCGCTGCAGCGGCCATCGCTCTGGTCGGCTTTGCAGAACCAGCCTCGATCGCTCGAGCCTTTGCAGCTCAAGACCGACAACGATGGGACGCCAACAAAGAGATGGTCGGCCAAGGTGTTGCCAATATCGCTTCTGCCTTGTCCGGTGGGCTTCCTGTCGGCGGCTCGTTCTCTCGGAGCGCACTTGGGCGCATGGCGGGAGCCAAGACCGCATGGACGGGAGCGATTGCTGGCATCATCGTGTTGTTCGCATTGCCGCTCGCTCCGCTGGCCGAGCCGCTTCCACGGGCCGTACTGGCGGCAATTGTGATTACCTCAGTGGTCAAGCTCATTGACCTACGATCCATCGCCCGCCTCTTCACCGTATCGGTGCCACAGGGTGTGGTCGGGTTGGGCACGCTGGGTGCGACGTTGGCCTTTGCCCCCCCGGGTCGAACGGGGCATCTTCGTGGGCGTGGCTTTGTCGATCGGTGTCCATCTCTATCGTGAGCTCAATGTGGTCGCCGACGAGCAGGTCACCGGCTCCACCCTCACGATCTCGCCACGTGGCGTATTGTGGTTTGCGACCGTTCCCCGCATCGAAGCAATCTGTCGAACAAAACTTGCCGACGATCCAACCATTGACACGATTGTCCTGGACCTTGCGGGTGTAGGGCGGCTGGACTATACGGGTGCTGCCACGCTCCAGCAGTCGATCACCACATTCGAGGCCACCGGCATCCGCGTCAAGATCACCAACGTGGGCCCAGGGGCCAAACGAGCAGCCTCTATCCATTTCACGCCACAATGATTTGCAACCTACTGAAAGTTAGGCACTTTTATGTTTGACCTCCTTCCGAACCAGCTGCCATGGTTCGTCGCCGGACCGGCCCTCGGGCTACTTGTGGTGGCCCTGTTTGGGTTGGCGAACCAGCCACTTGGAGCAAGTGGCGCGTATGTACAAACTGCGGGCTGGCTCCGCCGGCGCAGCGGGATCGCCACCTGGCGGGTCTGGTACTTCGTTGGCATGTTCCTCGGCGGGCTTCTGGTCACCCAGGTGCTACGAGACGACAGCCCGGTCCGCAGCGGTTACGACGCGTTGCGCGACGCGTTTCCTCTGTGGTTCGTCATACCACTGGTGTTTACTGGCTCGGTGCTACTTGGTTATGGCGCCGGCCTCGCCGGCGGCTGCACGTCCGGGCATGGTTTGTGTGGCACTGCCCAACGTTCACCAGCCTCGCTGGCCGTCACTGCGACCTTCATGACAACGGCCATTGTGACCACGTTCGTGTTGGGCCTCGTCACCGGCGGTGCGCTGTGAAACTGAACGTTCTTGGCCTCATCAGTGGCATCGCCTTTGGCGGCATCCTCGCCGGCGCCCGCCTCCATGAATACGACACCATCCACTCGACGCTCTCGTTCGAAGACCCATACGTCTTCCTATTTATGGGATCAGCCGTGGCTATTTCCGCTCCGCTCCTGTGGTGGCTCGAACGCCGAGGCACCGAGACACCTCTCGGCGGCACGCTCGCTCTGTCACGAGCCAAACCAGAGCCCCATCACCTCAAGGGCGGCGCACTCTTCGGCATTGGATGGGCCGTTGCTGGCACCTGCCCCGCCCCCGCACTAGTCATGCTCTCATCGGGAGCCCTGCTGGCACTGGTAGCCATACCCGGCATCTTTATTGGGCTCGGCCTTCGCGAACGACAAGCCATGCGCGACCTTGAGCGGTCCGTCCTTGGCCAGAAAACAACGAACCCCAAAACACCAGCTCGTTAACGCACGAACTACAGGGCGATACCTTCGATATCGACCTTGGCATCGCGTTTATCTCGCCGCCGCAAAGTCGTTTCACGATATTTCACCCGCCAGCCATCGGCCGTCTTGACGACTTGGTCGTAGTACGACGCAGTGCCCGTTTTCCCCTGACCTAACAGTGCGACGATGCGAAAGCGCAGTTCGGCTCCTTCTTCGCTCGGGTTCGTGTAAACGTTCGTCATCATGTGGGTCCGAGGATGCGCAGCCTCCTCCTCCATGAACAGAATGATTTCGTCGATACCAACCAAACGCCGAGCACCGACGCCGGTCAGATCAAAGACAGCGTCCTCGGTGAAGATGGTTCGAAGTTGGTCCCAATTGCGGTCGTCGATCGAATCGCCATACCGGCCCGGGATCTCGCATAGATCAAGCCGATCTTCGAGTGTGAGTTGCATAGGCACGACCTTACGCCGTCGGTGCAAGTGTGTCCTAGGTCACTCACTTCCCCTACCGAATGAGTGACCACGGGTCTGTGCCCTTGACACCTTCAATGACGACCCCGGATCCGTCGCCGCAGGTGATCGTCGACCCGCCCACCACTCGCGACTCGGGACCACTCCCCCAGCTCTCGTCTGCGCGAGACTGGAGCGCATGCACACCGATCCCACCCGCACCGCTGCCGCTACCGAACTCTTACAGACAATGATCCGCAACGAGTGCGTCAACGATGGCACGCTCGAGTCCGGCGACGAGATCCGCAACAGCGATCTACTGGAGACCTATCTCGAGGGCACAGGTCTCGATTGCCAACACTATGACTCGGCGCCAGGTCGACGGTCAATCGTGTCTCGGATCGAAGGCAGCGATCCCAACGCCCCGTCGTTGTGCCTGATGGGACACACCGACGTTGTGCCGGTGACACCGTCTGGCTGGAGTCGTGATCCGTTTGCAGGTGAGCTCATTGATGGTGAGGTCTGGGGCCGAGGCGCCATCGATATGTTGGGCCAGACCGCTGGCATGGCTGTTGCCTTTAAACACCTGGCGGCCTCTGGATTTCGACCCAAAGGTGATCTGATCTTCTTTGGTGTGGCCGACGAAGAAGCAGGAGGCAACTGGGGCGCGCGGTGGATGCTCGACAACAACCTCGACGCTGTCAAGGCTGACTATGTGATCACCGAGTGGGGCGGCGTGCCCAGCGAGACCCCAACCGGCACCGCACTCACGCTGAATGTCGCCGAGAAAGGTGTCGCCTGGCAACGACTCAAGCTCAAGGGCACACCAAGCCATGGTTCAATGCCATGGGGCGCGGACAACGCTCTTATCAAGGCTGCCGAGGTCGTGCGTCGCCTGGCCGAATATCGGCCGACCCCCAACATTCACAATCTCTGGCGGGAGCTCGTCAAGAACCTGCATTTCGACGCTGACACCAAAGATGCCATGCTCGATCCTGACCGCCTCGACGACGCTCTCGCAGGTCTCGACGATCAGATGCATGCCCGCACGCTGCACGCCTGTTCTCACACCACCTTTAGCCCCAATGTCGTGCACGGCGGCACCAAGACCAACACCGTGCCCGACGAGGTCATCGTCGAGGTCGACATTCGTACACTCCCTGGCGAAACGCCCGAAGACATTCAGCAGCACCTGCGCACCGCTCTTGGCGAAGCGCTCTACAACGAAGTCGAGATCGAGCCGATTCACCTCGATATGGCCACCGCGTCACCCACCGACACACCTCTCTGGGATGTACTGAGCGGCATCATGAAGTCGGCCCATCCTGGTGCCGAGATCCAGCCGTCGCTCATCACCGGCGGCACCGACGCTCGCTTCTACCGAGCTGCTGGATCAGTGGCCTATGGCGCCGCGTTGTTCTCCGCAGGCATGCGAGCCGAGGTTTTCGCCGACCGGTTCCACGGCAACGACGAACGCATCGATGTCGAGTCGATCGGCCTCACGACCGAACTCTTTGTCGAGACCGCCGTGCAAATGCTCACCTAGTGGACCCGCTCGAAATCGGCCCCGAAGCCGCGCAACGAGCTCGTTCTCTCGCCGCCCAGAAGAATAACGCCATACTTCGTATGCGGATCGGAGCTCTTGCCGTTGTTGTCGGCGCCAGTCTGTTCCTGATGTGGAACGATGCTGCGGCGCATGCACTCTGGGTCCTGCCCACCATGCCACTGTTCTTCAGCGCCGACTTGCGACTGGGGGGTCTGGTCGAGTCGTACCATTCAATCGCTACCCAGGATGAGCACGGCGGGTCGGAGATGGCCTCTGTTGCCGAGATTCTTCGGGGCGGGTACCGAAACGAATACTACGGCTTGTTAGCTGCAGCACTGCTTGCAGTGTCGATTCGAGGCTGACACACACGGCGGTGCGTTCGATGACCGCACCGGCTTGATGCGCAAACATCCTGGCCATTTCTCCGGCCTTGGTCCGTACCGGTGATCCTTGTGCTCGGTCCTTGTAGTTGTGCCCATAGATCAAGTACGACGCAATGGTTCGACCCCCGAAAACGGCGAAAGGCCCACCTCGTAACGAGGCGGGCCTTTCGATCAATCAGTACTTGGTTGGATGGTGCTACTGGCGGAAGCGGCGACCCTCACGAGTGACCAGCACGCCTGCACCAAGCACAGCGGTGCCGATCACGGCCAACAGGCCGGTTTCGACACCAGTCTCAGCGAGCTCGGCATCTTCTTCTTCCTCTTCTGCGTCAGCGTCATCGGCATCGGTCGTTGCTGGTGCTGCAGGAACGATAGCGACCCAGGTTGCGCCAGCTTGTGAGCCGTCGAGAGCGCCTGCGCTCAAGAAGAAGTTGTCGCCAACTGTTGCGGTCAGCGAGGCGCTCCACGAACCGCCGCTATCTACTTCAACGTTCTGAGCGTTTGCGATATCACAGTCAACAAGTGCACTAATTTCACCTGCTGCAGCGGTGATCTCCGCCAGATCGGACGAACCAGGCACGAGCGTGTCGGCCGGAGACACACACGCCACCAGAAGAACCGATGTGTCAGGAATGAAGTCAGCCCCGGTAGCAGTCATGGTGTATTCGCCGGGTGCTGGAACGGTAGCCGGATCAGACGTGACCGTCCCGATGACAGCGTCTTGTGCTTGTGCGGTTCCAGCCAAACTTAAGCTGACCAACACCATGGCAACCATGGCGGAAAGTAATTTACGCATGATGAATTTTCTCCCTCGAAGTGACGCCTGACACTCTAGTGCCTCGAGACCATCGAAGGACTGTTTTCAGGGCTGCTTTATGGCCTTCACCAATTCGGCCAACAACGCCGGTGTTGCCGCGGCGACCGGGGTACGCCGATCAAGATGACTGCGGGCGATCAGATCCCGACCGTTGACATCAACAATCACCCCGCCGGCCTCTTCGCAAACAAGTAGCGCACCCGCATAATCCCACGAGCCGTGTGCGTCGATTGACAGGTCAGCGTATGCATCGAAAGTGCCGTCGGCCACGCTGCAGATATCGAGCGCTGCGGCTCCATAACAACGAAACTGTCGCCACCCGAAGTGCCGCTCTGGCAGGCCGGACACCGTCAAGAACGCGTCACCAAGTTTTTCAACGCCCGATGGCGTAATACGTTGCCCATCTCGATAGGCACCTTGGCCACGGATGGCGTGCCATGACGTGCCTGTTGCCTGGTTGACGACGAGTGAGGCAAGTGGCCCGACCTCATCGAGGGCACATAGGCTTGTTCCGTACCAGGGCAGGCCGGCGGATGCGTTGGTCGACCCGTCGATCGGGTCCATAACGACCAGAAT